>CENP01040017.1_pt1 | contig 21320 bp, 21 predicted proteins | sample 361281 | NCBI WGS metagenome assembly CENP01 (sample SAMEA2591122, study PRJEB7988) | marine metagenome | biome: marine biome (ENVO:00000447); feature: deep chlorophyll maximum layer (ENVO:xxxxxxxx); material: saline water (ENVO:00002010), including plankton (ENVO:xxxxxxxx) | depth 70 m | reverse complement strand
TCAACGAAAAAATAAATCAGACGAATTCTAAACATGCTTCAAAGCCCGAAGGAAGAAGAAATAAGAAGAGTAAAAATCAGTTTAAGAGTAAATCAGCGAATCCCAATACCCATTCAAACAACTTTAAGAAAAGAAAGGCAAAGCCGAAGAATAAGAAGGGTAGAAAAAGTTAATGCGCTTCTTTCTTGTATAGATGCACGTCTCTTTGAGGAAAGGGAATTACCACATTATTTTCTTTGAATTTTTGATTGATTTGAAAGCGCAAGTCACTTTGTACATCCTCAATAAATAAGATTTCTAAGCTCCAGAAAAATACTTCAAATTTCAAAGAAGAATCTCCAAATTCATTGAACCTTACAAAAGGTGGTTTATTTGTTATTACCTTGGGGTGAGTTTGAACGCAATCCATCAAAATATTTTTAACCAATTCTACATCACTTCCATAAGCAACACCAACTGAAACAGAGAATCTACTAACTGGATTTATGGTGCTCCAATTGACAATATTGTCTTGTACTATTTTCGAATTGGGTATGATGAGATGAACATTTTCTCTGTTTTCAACTATTGAAGTTCTAAGACCAATCTCTTCCACTTTTGCTAAAAATCCATTCACTTCTATTATATCACCAACTCGGATGGTATTTTCCACGAGCAATATAAGCCCACTTATTAAGTCCTTTGCTAGTTGCTGAAGTCCTAATCCAATTCCCACTAAAAATACAGCGCCACCTGCAAGAAGTGCAGTTATTTTTACATGTAAAGCGTTCAAAATCATCATACCTGTAATGATAATTATAACATAACGGCTTAGTTGAAGCAAAGCATAGGATTGTCCCTCTACTAGCTTCCCTCTTCGTTTGGCAATATTTAATATTCTTCTTAACCACCTAAAAATTAGATATGAAAAAAATAAGATAATGGCAGCTGAAAGTAGGTCGCTTATTGTTGTGTACTCTTCTCCAAGCTTTACCAGACTGGTATTTAAAAATGCCTTGATTCTTGTCATTCAATTATTTTTAGGGCAATAGTTTTAGTTTTAATTTTTTGTTTCTCTGCATCGTAAAAATAAACTTCTATTTTGTTATCACTTGATTTACGAGTAAGTTTCCCATTTTTGAATTGCCCTGAAGATTGCATATTTAGTTCTTCATGTATAGTAAAATAAGCTAGTTCAGACCATTCATTTTTGTAACTCAATATGACATAAGCATTCAACAAACTTGCATCTGCATAGTTGATTGAATAGCCAATTTCATCTGCACCATCACCGTCCAAATCTCCTAAGTTTTCAAAAAGCCATAAACCAATTTGATTATTTTCATCACTTAAAACAAAGGTGTCTGATGGGGCATTTGTACCAACAATTCGTGTGCTAGGTTTTATTTGATTTAAATGTTTTTGTACGTCCCGAATATGTTCGGCATAAAACTTATTTTGGGTTCCCTTATTTGTTTTTCTGCTTAAAAAAAGCTCCCTAATTGTGTCAATTTGTTTATCACCATTAAAATCACCAAAAATCCAGTAGTATGGTCGAAAGGTAGCTGTAAATTTACTTATGGTGTCTGAAGTTTGTTCGGGAATTTTCTTTTCTGTTTGTTGCCTACAATTTGAACAAAAGAGGACGACAAATAAAAAATATACTGGTTTCATTTTAATCAATTAGCCGAATCAAGTCATTTGGGTAATCAGTGATGAGTCCATCTACACCTTGCTGAATAAGAGAGATCATATCTTTCCTATTATTCACAGTCCAAGGAATAACCAGTATGTTTTTTTGATGTAATAGTTTTACTGCCTCCTCAGAAACGGATTGATGCTCGGGGCTATATATGCTTGGTGTGAAATTAAGTCTATTTAAATTTTCTTCAATACTAAGCTGGCCTTTTTCTACCAATAGCGACGTTTTAATCTTTGGTTTCAATTGATGCACTAGGTTTAAACTTTCTACATCAAATGATTGAATAATACACTTATTTTCAATTCCTAAATCGCTGATTTCCTTTAAAATTAATCGAACATATTCATTTACCTCTGGATGATAAATATTGTCCCATTGAGGTTTTCTCTTTATCTCTAAATTGTATTGAATTCTTTGTTTTTTATTTTCCTTTATATAAGCTTGTATCGAAGTCACAACTTCTTTAAACAAGGGCTTAAAAGCACTTGTTTTTTTCTGATTCAAAAAGTCAGGATGCCCTTTCGATCCGCAATCAAAGCAAGAAATTTCTTCAAAGCTCATTTCATAAATGTTGAAAGACTTTTCCCTACTTTCTGTAATATTTTGTTGATTACTATCCAAACATATTTTGTGATTCATATATGGCTCGTGAGAGAGAACCACCCGATTATCTTTTGTAATGACAAGGTCCATTTCTAACGTATTTACTCCGCAATCAATAGCAGCTATCATGGCATGGAATGTATTTTCGGGATATAAACCTCTAGCTCCTCTGTGTCCCTGAACATCAAAATTTTCTAAATTTTTAGGTTTTTTAATGCACCCTGCCAGAAAAAGAACCATGATGAAAATTAAATGGGCTATTTTTTTTTGCTTGTTGTACACTTGGGCAAATTAAATTATTTTACTCGTATAGAGAAGTATTGGACTTGAGGCTAAAGACTCTAGAGACATTAAACCCAAAGTGAATGTCCCCATCTAGCCAGCTATTATTCGTTTCTGTAATAAAACCACGCTCAATCATGGAAGTTGAATTTGTAAAGTGCAGTTGAAAAACATGACCACCTGTTTCAATATCTACTCCTAAGCTTAATGAGTTAAATGACGAAGGATCTTGTTTACTTTTTGGGACATAAAAATATTCTCCATTAATTGAAAATCTTTTGGTTAATTTATATCTTCCCCCCAGCCCGATGGAAATGGTTTGGTTGTTCTGCTGGCTTTGGGGTACCCAATTTCTATGAATGAAGCTTGGACTTAATTGAAGGGATAGGTTTTCAGTAATTTTTTTTGCAATTAAAATCTGTGTTGTGTAAGCCAACCTTGCTTCAAAGAGAGCATCGTAAGCGCGGTTATGTTTGATAGTACTCCAACTAGAGGACGAAAAAAGTGTAATGGAAACTGGTTTTTTCTTATTCTTTTCTTGTTGAAGAATTTTATACTTCAAGAATCCATCATATTCTTTCCTGAAACTATTCCTACCAACACCAATCATTAACTTATCTGTTAAGCCATATTCTAATCCCAATCTTATAAGAGCTTGATCTAGGCCAAAAAGGTCATAAAAACCACCTGAAAGGAGACCAAACCTGTGGGAAATTCGAAAATCTAAAACACCTCCACCAACATTTTCAATAGATTGTCCATTTATAATTCGAGTGGACTTAAAAGTGTTAGAAACTAAATAGCTTTGTTTTTGCTCTGAAACGAGTTCATTTATCAAGACATTTTGAGCTGCAGCCCACTGACTAACAATTAAAAATAACAATAGCTTAATTGACCTTTTCATAAGAAATATTCACGCTTATTCGTATGGTTTGTGCAATTTTTTGGTACATGATTTTTGGGATTTTAATCTTGTAGTCATCCAGTTGTATTTCAAAGACGCAAATGGCATTTGGTTTTGCATCTTTTACTACAATCTTACCTCTTTCATTGATCTGTTTGGTAGTTCCCTTTATGGTTAGCTTACCACTAATTTTAACAGGGTAGATTCCATTTTTTGTGTATTGGTCTTTTGTAATACCTTCTACATAACCATCAAAGAAGGAATGTGGAAACTTTTCTGAGTCAACATAATTCTCATTAAAATGGGCTTGCATAAGGGGTATTGGAAAATTAAATTGATTCATTGGAACAACAAAAACTACCTTGCCGTCCTCTCTTAATATGCTAGCAACTTTTTTATTTTTCGCTTTGATGTCTTCTATTGGGGTAGAAGAAAAAAAAGAAATTTCACCTTGTTTGGTTTTAAATTTTTGTTGGGTAAATCCTTTGAAGGCCGGTAAAAATGTAAAAACTAGAAATAAATAATAACTTCTCAAGATATTTAGTTGTTGGGTGCGCCTTGTATTATCCATGATTTGATTTGATTGATCGAGCATGTGTTGAGCTTTGGCATATTTTTTGGCATAGGGCTATAGCCGCTTTTATGCTGGATAGAACCCAATAAACTATTATTTAATGCATAGAATCTAGCGTTTTCATGGCCCTCTAAATTAATTCCCGCGCCAATATTGATATTATTTTTCTCATTATGACATATTAAACAATTATTTTGGAGAATAGGTAAGATTTGTAGTTTGTAGGAAACATTAGTGGTGTCGCATTCCGCTTCGATGCCAAATAATTTTTCGTCATTTAACTGCTTACACGCGTAAGAGAAAATACTAAATAGGCATACTGCTGCAACCCTTAAAACTATTCTCATTATTAGGTAAAGGTAAAAAAAGATGAATTGTTTGAAATTTACAGTGGAATGTTGCCATGTTTTTTCCGTGGTAAAGTAGCAACCTTATTTTGTAACATGCCAAAAGCTTTAATAAGCTTCCTTCTGGTTTCAGAAGGAAGAATAACTTCATCTATAAAACCTCTTTCAGCTGCGCGGTAAGGATTTGCAAATATTTCAGAGTATTCTTTTTCTTTTTGCTTCCAAGCCTCCTCCGGGTCTTCTGCTTCTTTTATTTCTTTTCTAAAAATAATTTCTGCGGCTCCTTTCGCCCCCATCACAGCAATTTCTGCGCTTGGCCAAGCAAAGTTTAAGTCTGCTCCAATGTGTTTCGAGTTCATAACATCGTAAGCACCACCATAAGCTTTCCGAGTGATTACAGTTATTCGTGGTACAGTTGCCTCGCTAAACGCATAAAGTAATTTTGCGCCATTTGTTATGATTGCATTCCACTCTTGTTCTGTACCCGGTAAAAATCCAGGTACGTCTTCAAGTACAAGCAACGGTATATTAAAACAATCACAAAAACGAACAAATCGCGCTGCTTTTTTGCTGGACTCTACGTCAAGTACACCAGCTAGATAGTTTGGTTGATTGGCAACAACACCAATACTCTTTCCACCTAAATGTGCAAAGCCAACAACAATGTTGGGTGCATAATTTTTGTGTACTTCAAAAAAACTATTGGAATCTACTAAACCAGAAATGATGTCTTTTATGTCATATGGAGTGGAAGACGAATCTGGGATAATATTATCTAAGTTTTTACTGTGTTGGTCATCGTAAGAAATTGTTTCTAATTCAGGTGCTTTTGATTCACAATTTTGAGGTAAATAAGAAAGCAATAACTTCATATTCTCTAGACAAATAAGTTCATTTTTTGCGGTAAAATGAGCAACTCCGGATTTGCTTGAATGGACGGATGAACCACCAAGGCTTTCTGAACTCACCTCTTCATTTGTTACAGTTTTTACAACGTTTGGTCCCGTAACAAACATATAGGATGTGTTGTCTGTCATAAAAATGAAATCTGTTATGGCAGGTGAATAAACTGCTCCTCCTGCGCAAGGCCCTAGTATGGCAGATATTTGCGGTACAACCCCAGATGCCAAAGTATTCTGGTAAAAAATATCTGCATATCCACCTAACGATACAACGCCTTCTTGAATACGCGCTCCTCCGGAGTCATTGAGACCAATAATTGGTGCTCCGTTTTTCATTGCCATTTCCATGATTTTAACGATCTTTTCTGCATGTGTTTCTGAAAGTGAACCGCCAAAAACAGTAAAATCTTGAGCATACACATAGACTAGACGTTTATTAACAGTTCCATAACCAGTAATCACGCCATCACCAAGTATTTGCTTCTTTTCCATGCCAAAATCGGAACTTCTATGTTTTACGAATGCGCCAATTTCTTCGAATGAATCTGTATCTAGCAATAACTCTATTCTTTCCCTTGCAGTGAGTTTTCCTTTACTATGCTGTATTTCAATACGCTCTTTTCCCCCTGCTTGAAGAGACTCTTCTCGTTTATTTAATAGTTTTTTTGTATTGGCTTTGTGTGTACTCATAATTAGGAGTTGAGTTCTGTAAGGAGTTCTTCGGTAAGTTCTAAATTGTGGTAAACATTATTTACATCATCATCTTCTTCAAATTTTTCAATGATTGAGAGGACTTTCTTGGCGCTTTCAACGTCTAAGGCTGATTGGTTGTTAGGGATTCTTTGTAATTCTGAGCTTTTTGGCTCGATTTGTAAATCTTCAAGTTTTTGTTGCATAAGCCCAAAATCTTCAAAGCTAGTTTTGACTTCAATAAATTCTTCAAAAATTTCTAGTTCTTCTGCGCCTCCATCAATTAATTCCATCTCTAGCTCTTCTATATCAGTGTTTGTAATTTTTTCTTTTTCAATCTGAAAAACGCCTTTTTGGTTAAAAATGAAACTGAGTGAACCATTGGTTCCTAAGCTGCCATTGTATTTATTAAAAATGGAACGAACATTGGCAACGGTTCTATTTAGGTTGTCTGTGGTAGCTTCAATAAATATTGCGATACCATTTGGTGCATAACCTTCATATGTTACTTCTTGAAGATTTTGGCCTTCGCCTCCAGCACCTTTTTTTATTGCTCTTTCCATGGTGTCTTTTGGCATATTGGCCCCTTTCGCATTTTGTATAGCCAAACGTAGAGAAGGGTTTGCGTCTGGATCCGGACCTCCATCTCTTGAGGCAATAGTAAGCTCTTTAATAAGCCGGGTCCATACTTTAGCTCTTTTGGCGTCTTGAGCGGCTTTGCGGTGTTTAATATTTGCCCATTTGCTATGACCTGCCATGTTGTTGGATAAACTTCAAAAATAGGGAAGCTTTTAAACTAAAAAAGCCGCCAAATTTTTTGACGGCTTTCCATAAAACTAATTAAAAATTATTGTATTGAAATTCTTTTGGTACTTCTTAGCTCACCTTGGTTTATTTCTAAAAGATAAATACCTTTCTGTGCATCTTCTAAGTCAAATCTGAAAGGGCCAAATTTACCTGTGAAACTTTGGTGCTTGATGCGACGTCCGGTTAAATCAAAAAGCGTAACTCCCAAATTTTGATTCGTGCTGCGCAAAATGGGATCTATAAAGATATAATCTTTTGCAGGTACCGGATACAAATTGAATAATTGATTATTTTCAATTTCATTAATATTTACACCCCATCTTTGAGGATTGTACCACGTAATTTGGTTGACAACTAAATTATTTGATATAGTAGATGTATCTTCAGGACTAAGACTAGCTCTATTCTGAATAAAAGATCTTGCTGCAAATAAAATATTTACTGAACTGGTTACATAACTTGCTAATGAAATAGACCTATTTATGTGAATGGTGTCATTTACTCCTAAGTTTTTTGACAATACTTCAATAAAAAAAGAATTAGGATTTTGAGCATTCGGCGCCCAAAAAAGTGGATTTCCGCTCAAATCTGTGGCAAAAAATTGGTACAATATTGTATCACCCTCCAGTGCTTCATCTGCTCCTAAATTTTCAAGAGCTAGCGTTACATCCACAGCTGTGCCAGTTTGAACGTCGCTATTTAATTCTGTAGGTGATACAATTTCCGCAACAGACCAATCTACGGATCTTTGAGCCTTAACATTTAACTGCAGGACAAAAAGGACCGCAATAAGTAATTTTCTATTTGCCATAAAGCAAATTTACTCATTCACCTAAACGAATTGTTAAATTATTGAAATAATTTATTGAAATCTTCCATTTGAATGTTCATTGCTCCATTTTTATTAGCTGATATAAGGTCACTAGCTAAGCTTGACTTTCTCTTTTGAAGTTGGAGGATTTTTTCTTCCACGCTATTTCGGCAAATGAATTTATAGCTAAAAACTGTATTTTTTTGTCCAATTCTATGTGCTCTTGCAATGGCTTGGTTTTCTGTAGCGGGATTCCACCAAGGGTCTGCAATAAACACATAATCTGCAGCAGTTAGGTTCAGTCCAGTACCACCTGCTTTAAGAGATATAAGGAACAAGGTGATATCAGGATTGTTCTGGAAAGCGTAAACTTCTTTTTCTCTTTGCATTGTTGGAGTTTGACCATCTATGTAAGTAAAGCGAATATTCATTTGTTCAAGTTTTACGCTGAATTCTTTGAGTTGTTTTACAAATTGAGAAAAAACCAACACTTTGTGATGTTGACTTTTTGCTTCTTCAATCATGTCAAAAAGCAATTGATATTTCCCACTCTCGCCTTCGAAATCTGGGTCTACCAATTTTGGATGATTTGCTGCTAATCTCAATTGGGTAAGTCCGCTTAGGATATTTATTTTAGATTTTTCAAATCCATTTTTTTCAATATTTGTGAGCAACTCATTCCTAAATTTGCTCTTTATTGTTTCATAAAACTTTTCTTGATTAGGAGTCATTTCACAGAGTTTGACTGAATGATTTACTGGGGGCAAATCTTGGACAACATTTTCCTTGGTTCTTCTTAAAATAAATGGAGCTATAAGTGTCTTTAGCGTTTGGGCTGATTTTTCATTTTGAAATTTTTCAATAGGGTTGGCAAATGTATTTTGAAAGAATTTTTGATTCCCTAAAAGCCCAGGATTCACACAATTCATTATTGACCATAAATCAGTAAGTCTATTTTCGATGGGTGTTCCAGTAAGTGCTAGTTTATGGTTTGCGCAAATCTTTAAGATTGATTTATTGCTTTGCGAGCTTGCGTTTTTTATGGCTTGGGCTTCATCAATTATGAGATAATTAAAGTGTAATTTTTGAATTTGTTCAATATCATTACGGATAACCCCATATGTGCTTATGACCACATCAAAATTCATAAGTTCATTGTATATGTTTTGACGTTCATAACCAATATAAGTAGTTGTTTTTATTGATGGGCCAAATTTATTAATTTCTGATATCCAATTGAAAACCAATGAAGTAGGCACCACAATAAGGCTAGTTTGGGACGATGTTTTATCTTCAAACAAGGCCACTTGTTGCCCTGTGTATTTTTTTCTTTTCGATTTGTTTTCTTCTTTTTCTTTCAGTAATAAAGCAATTGTTTGTATAGTTTTTCCTAGTCCCATATCATCTGCCAAAATACCCCCAAAATTGTTTGTCTTTAGGAATTGAATCCACCTAAAACCTTCTTTTTGATAGGGTCTTAAAGTGAATAAAGTTTCTAAAGGTAAAGGGGTGTCAATAGCTGAAAATGAAACAATATTTTGGTTGGCTTCAATGGATTTTTTAACGCTGTTTTCAACAATTGAAAAGTGTGACCGGTTTAATTTCAAGCCATCTTTTGAATTATTAAAAAGTAACAATTGATCCAATCGCGCAAACCACTCTTGAGGAATAGTTGCAATGGTTCCATCAGGAAGTTCGAATTCATGAATTTGTCTTTTGATGTAGGAAATTATTTTTTTAAAGGGTAGCTCAAATGTACCGAAAAGCACTTTGCCTTGAAGGTCAAACCAATCATTATCTTTATCGCTTTCTACCGATAAGTCGAATTTTGCCTTTTTGATGAGGTAATTCTTAGAAAGGAGCGATTGGTCAATATCAATTTTATGAGAAATTGTCTCTTTGTTTTCGATAATCCATTCGACAGGGTTTATTTGGGAATCCGGAATAAATTTTCCTGAAGAAAGCTGATGAAGTCCTTGTTCTTTTAAATAATTTATAATGTCATTCTCCCAATTTGCAATTCTTTTTATTCTGTAAAAAGTATTTTTTTCTTTATTGAAATGCGCAGTAATAGGCTTTTGTGGATTGACATCAATTAATCTATTTTGGTAATCAAATTTCAGTTCAAAGCAAAGTTGTCCATTTGTGTTCTCCATTAAAAAAAGTTTGGCCTTTGCGTTTACATTTAGTGTTTCAATGGCAAAGCCTTGTGCATATACATGATAATTTTCTATAATTTGGGGTATGAAATTCTGGAAATAATCTTCTTTAGTTCTTTGAGGAATTTCGATAAATTTTTTTTTCACGAATGGTTTTATCTTCTTTCCATCAATATGCCCTTCAAAGGTCATAAGCACACCTTCTGCCAATAGCCAAGGGGGGGTTTGGCTAATTAATACAGAACCATTTTTCATAAAATTGACTTTATTTCCATTATTTTTTATTGTTAAAAAATACCTAGTTGACTCTGGTGTATTTCGAAAATGAAAAAGCACGGTTGCGATTTTTTTGGAAATTGTAACGGGTTTTAGTGATAGGTGTTCCCCTTCTTCAAGGAAAATCTTTTGATTTGTTAGTTTACCTATAACCTCTGCAAGTATTTTTTCTATATAAGGTTGTATTTCTTGTTGGAAGTCACGTTTCTTTAAACGCTGAAAAAAATCTTTTGGTTTTATTTTCTCCTTTGAGCTAAATTTTTTTGTAATACTTTCTGGTGAAATGCAGTCTAAAGTTCTTATTATTTCAAAATCATCTTGGGTAAGTTTTTCCTCAAATAATTCTGCGGTACTTTGATTCAATTTTTGATTTTTTAATGAAAAATTACCTGTTTCTGTAAGTTGAACGGCTCTTGGCTGCAGGATCCAACCAAGCCAGGGGTGTTTGGTTACTGCATAATAAAAATCGAAGCCAAATGCTAAATCTAAACGCAAAATGATTTAAAACTAAGAGGCTAAACTACACAATATTTATTTATTAAATATAGAATTTCTTATTGGAATTTTGGACCTTACTATGAATGGACTCGTAAAATTGGCTTGGTGTTTTTTTTCGCCAGTTTTCTTTCTCTGATAATACAACCGTGTTGACGTGATTCAACAGACCGAAATACTCCATTTCGTTAATAACATGAGGCAAAAAGTTAAGGAAATATACTTGTCCATTTTCTAATTCGTTTGATAGTTCTTCATAATAGCAATCGTTGTCACCATGAAAGTTGAGAATATTTTCACCTATTAGGCAGATATTTTCTATTCCTTGGTCAATTAAACCATCTAGCAAGAATTCTTTCAAAATTTTGATATCATTTGTTATGCAGTCATTCCATTCACCAATACATTCGATTATAGCTAGACCATCTATATTGGAGGCATATAGTAATTTTATATAAAGTGTTTCGCTACCAATAAAGTCCCATTGTGGGTGTAAAGCAAAATTGTATACCTTATTGGTAAAAATAAATTCAGAATACTCTCGGCCATAAAATGGAGAATCTTCATCTTCTTCTGCTTTGTATAAATGCTGCCAGAGGTAAAATGGTTCTATTTGGTGCATTAATACAAAGGAACATTACGGTTAATAAAATACCGTAATGAAATTGACAAAATGTGGTTATTTTGTTTTTGTAGTGTGGGAAGCTCAATGCGGCTACGTCTATGGGTATAAGTGAGGTCAATAAATGCGAAAGTGTTCAATTGATATTGTACCCAGAAATCCAAGAAGACAACATTACGAAGATTTCCTTGTAAGGTTTTATTTCCATATTCAAAGGCCCGATCGTTATAGGACTTTAAAATATCGCCACCTATATTTTTTGCATATACGCTTGAATCTATACCATTTTTCATAAAAGCTGCTAAGCAAGTAAATGTCCATTTTGGTCGGGCTTGGTATTTCAATTCTAGTAAGGTTTCTCTAAAGTTTGTTCCCAAAGGATGTGCCAATGGTTGTCTGTAATGAATCAAGTTCTGGCTCTCTTTAAAGTGTGTGTAAGTAAATGGTCGAGCTTGATTAAATTCAACTAAAAAGTCAAGATTGTTTGCATGAAAAATATTGATGGCTTTAAACCCAATTTGCAAAGCCCATTTATTGGCCCACCAACCTCTGTTGGCTATGATTTCTTTTATTTTAAATTCATCTAAAACAAACTGACCGTAAAATGTCATATTTTTTCGTGGAAGATACTTGTATTCCATGCCCAAAAATGCATTGTCAGAGCTATTAAGATTTTGTTCAACACCTCTATAAAAAATGATTGGGTTGATATAATTTAATTCAAACCCGGGATTCTGCAGGCTGTCTTGCCTACTAAAAACGATATGCTCGAAAAGCCCAATGTTTACCTTCTTTCCAAAATTCATACTCAAATGATGAAAGGCTGCATATTTTTTGCTCTGATTGGAGCCATCTCCTTTAATTCCAACAAGGTTTGTGTGCTCGGAAAAAATATTCAGGTAATTGACGTTTCTTATGGTGGTATTCAATTTTACAAATAAGTTTGGTGGAGCAAAATCACCTAGTATTAAAGATCTTTTACCGTTCCCAATGAAATTCTGATCATGTCCAAATTGTACGTCTATTTGAGGTAGTGCTTTGAAATTTATATAACCTCGATAACCAAAAAAGTCATAAGCATTTGTGCTAAAACTTTTGTAGAATCCTTGATTGGGTAATACACCTGTTTCTTGCTCTCGGTCTCTAACGTGTGAAGCAAATCTTGCTTGATTCTCTGTTAGTTCACTATAAAATCCCAGTTTGTTTGATAAGCTTCCTCTAACGACTACGCCCCGTGTATTTTGAAACAAATTTTGCTTGTCTGCAGAGTTTAGACCACCAGAGAAATAAGCGATTGGATTTATGAAAAATTGAAAGTCAGTATTTTTCTTTCCATACAAGAAGGATTGGTAGGTATAAAAATGTTTTAACCTGGCTTTTTCATTCTTAAAAGAAGTATCTGAAAGCATTTCAAAACATTGTTTTTGTAAAAAATATTTATTGAATTTATCTTGGTTTGATTGCGCTTTAAAATTCTTAGAAATGGTAAAAACTGGATTTATTTGATAAGGTTTAACAGAAGTGAAAATTGAATTTAAAAGTTTACCTTCTAACATCTCTATCCTATCCAATAGATGAAAATTTTGATTAGAACTTGTGAAATACGCTTGCTGACCAATTAAAAACTTAGTATTTCCTCCGATTAATAATAAAATGAGGATAACTCTTCCCACACTCCAAATGTATTGATATTTTAGAAAGTTTGAATTCAATTAAATTTGGTCACTCATACATGACTGAAAGTTTGCATAAAGAGATGCTTGAACTTACCAGGCAACTGCAGGAGCATAATTATAAATATTATGTATTGGCTGAACCAACTGTTTCAGATAAGGAATTTGACGAAAAGTTAAAAAGGCTTGAAATCCTTGAAGCTAAATTTCCAGAATTAAAAGACCCAAACTCACCTACTCAAAAAGTAGGTGGTGATCTCACCAAAAATTTTGAGACGTTTGAACACAAAAGACCCATGTTTTCTCTAGGGAATACTTACAACAAAGAAGAACTTGTGGAATTTGATAATCGGGTACAAAAAAATTTAGGGAGTAATAGCTATGAATATATCGCTGAGCTCAAGTTTGATGGTTTGGCAATAAGTTTACATTATAAAAATGGTGTTTTACAAAAAGCACTTACCAGGGGCGACGGGAAAAAAGGGGACGATGTGACAAAAAATGTTCAAACAATTCGCACACTAAATACCACACTAATTGGAGATTTTCCGACAGACTTAGAAGTAAGAGGTGAGATTTTTATGCACAAAGCAGCGTTTAAAAAACTAAACCAAAAAAGAGAAAATAATGGCCTTAGCAAATTCGCGAATCCTAGAAACTGCGCGGCAGGCACCATTAAAATGCAAGACCCAAAAGTAGTAGCACAAAGACCGCTCGATATATTTATTTATCATTTGGTTGCTCCGGAAACAAATACGCATTGGGAAGGCATACGAATGCTGAAAACTTGGGGCTTAAAAACATCAAGCCACAGTAAATTATGCGAAAATATTGATGAATTATTAAGCTTTATTGCTTTTTGGGATAAAGAAAGGCACCAACTCAGTTATGATATTGATGGAATTGTAATTAAGGTCAATGAGGTAGAATGCCAGCATCAATTGGGTTATACATCAAAATTTCCGCGTTGGGCTATTTCGTACAAATTTGAGAGTGAACAAGCAATTACTATTTTACAAAAGATAAGCTACCAAGTTGGTAGAACAGGTGCTATTACACCAGTTGCCAATTTAAAGCCTGTTAATCTTCTTGGCACTACGGTAAAAAGGGCATCTTTACATAATGAGGACTTTATCAGCAGTATGGATGTTAGAGAGAATGATGTTGTAAAAATTGAAAAAGGAGGAGAAATAATTCCCAAGGTAGTTGCTGTAGTCACCGAAGACAGAAATGAGCACAATACTTTTCCATTTCAGTTTATTCAGAATTGCCCTGCTTGTGGAGGTAGATTAAACAAAAAAACTGGAGAAGCCATACATTATTGTACAAATCATTTTTGTCCTCCACAAGTTAAAGGTAGAATTGCTCATTTTGCCTCAAGGAATGCGATGGATATTGAGGGTTTGGGTAATGAAACCATTGAACTCTTGGTTGATAGAAGTCTGGTTAATCATTTTTCTGATTTGTATAATTTGACATTTGACAATTTATACAACCTTACTAAGGAAATCGAGAATGAAGATGGAACATATAAAAAAATAAGTTTGAAAGAAAAATCGGTAAATAATTTATTAAGAGGAATTGAAAAATCAAAAGAAAAACCATTTGAAAAAGTTTTGTATGGGTTGGGTATTCGATATGTTGGAGAAACTGTAGCTAGGAAGTTAGCGATTGCCTATAAAAATTGGGAGAATTTGTCTCGAGCAAACAAAGAAGAATTGGAACAAACCAATGAAATTGGGAACAAGATAGCAGAAAGTGTTGTAGCATATTTTTCAAATAAGGGCAACTTAGAAGCGTTGAAAGAACTCCAACAGAGTGGTTTACAAATGACTTATTCGTCAACAAACAACCAAATTTCCAAAAAGCTTGAAAATCAAAAAATCGTAGTTAGTGGTATTTTTGAAAAATATTCTAGGGAAGAAATAAAAAAGTATGTTCGAATGCATGGTGGAACGATACAAGCAGGTGTTTCTTCCAATACCAACTTTTTACTTGCTGGAAATAGTTTAGGACCCTCAAAACTGGAAAAAGCTAAAAAATTTGGCGTTAAAATAGTTTCAGAAGAACAACTTATCAACATGTTAGATGGATAGAATCTATCATCTTTTAAGAAAACTGGAGCTTCAAAAGCACAAAGTATCAAGCTTTGATTTTCAGCTGAGTGAGGTAACAAAAGCCGAACATTTTGGCATAATTTATTCCGTGGACTCGGATCAAAACCAGATAGAGAAGTTGGTAAATATGCTAAAAAGTGAAGGGAAAAAGGTAAAATGTTTAGGATTTGTAAGCTCAAAAATAACGCATAGAAAATTGATATCTAACTACTTATATACGTATATCTCCAAAAAAGAATGTAATTGGTGGGGTAGGCCAATACAAAAAGAGATAGATCCGTTTGTTCAAACAACTTTTGATGTTGTTTATTCATTGGATAGTCAATTTTTATTTCCATTGCAATACATTACTAATGTAATTTCCGCAAAAATAAAATGTGGATTCCGAAATGAACAGTTTCCCCATTTAGTGGATATTGCTTTGGTAAACAAGGATATAGATTTCTTACATTTTCATAATTTCGTCAAAAATATTTCCATAAATGCAGGCTAAGAGATTGACAGGTTTAGGCGTTGCAATGACAACACCATTCAGTGAAGATTTTTCGATTGATTTTACCTCTTTGCAAAGGCATACAGAACACCTCATAAACGGGGGAGTTGATTATTTGGTTATTATGGGAACTACAGGAGAAAATCCAACCATCAACATTGATGATCAATTTGAGATTTTTAAGAGGGTTAAAGAATACTCAGAAGGCAGGGTCCCAATGGTTTTTGGTGTAGGGGGAAACGCTACACAATTGGTAATTGACAAGGTAGAAAAGTTTAACGACTATGCTGATGCTTACTTGGTGGTTTCTCCATATTATAATAAGCCCAATGAAGAGGGTATCATTCAACATTATAAAAACATATCTGAAGCAACCAATTTGCCAATTATTTTATATAATGTTCCTGGGAGAACGGCAAGCAATCTTTCTGTAAAACTACAACTAAGATTGGCGGAGATTGAAAATGTTATTGGGGTAAAGGAAGCTTCTGGAAATGTGGAACAAATCATGGAATTGGCACGCCTTGCTCCTGAAGATTTTAAAATTATTTCTGGTGATGATGCACTTACATTCCCTCTGATACCACTAGGTGTAGATGGTGTAATTTCCGTAATTGGTAACGCTTACACTAAACAAATGAAACAAATAGTCTTGATGGCAAAAGAGGAAAAAATAGAAGCTGCTCGCTATTTACATTTTAAATTACTACCCATGATAAATGCTTTATTTGCAGATGGAAATCCTGGTGGAATAAAAGTCCTACTAAATGAGATGGGCTTGATGAAGAATATATTGAGAGCTCCTTTGTTCCATGTTAATGAAAAAACAGATAGGCTCATCCGAGATTTACATAAAGTAATTAGCTAATTAACTTTTCTTCTTTCTTCTACTCTTTGTTTTTGCTTTTTCAGGCTCCACGACTTCTTCAATTCCCGCCATTTTTGCGTCTACCAAAACACGTCCACAATTTTCACAAATTACGATTTTCTTTCTTTGCCGGATATCAGATTGAAGTTGAGGAGGAATTTGTGCAAAACAACCACCACACGCACCCCTGAGCACGGGAGCAACGGCTAAGCCATTTAATACATTTTTACGAATTCTTTTATAAGCGGACAAGAGTTTTTCTTCAATAATAGTTTCCGCTTTCGACCGATTGGTCAATATTTTTTCTTCTTCTTTCTCTGTTTCCTTAGTGATTTCTTCCAGTTCTTTTACTTTATTTTCTAAATCCAACTGTCTTTCAGAAATTTTCTGATTTACATCAGCCACTCTCTCTTCTTTCTTTGTAATCTCTTCATACAATTGACCAATTTTTTTGTCTGCTGCTTGGATTTCCAAACCTTTTATTTCGTTTTCCTTTGATAAAGCCTCAAACTCTCTGTTATTTTTCACTTTATTCAAAGACTCTTTATTTTTCTTTATTCTTTCTTCAGCACTTTTTTTCTGTAATTTCAGGTTGGAAATATTGGTATTTATCGTCTCAATGTCCGTATTAAATTTTTCAAGTCTGGTGCGCAAACCTTCCATTTCATCTTCTAGATCTTTTACTTCCATTGGGAGCTCTCCACGCAATAATCGTAGTTCATCTAGTTTAGAATCAATACTTTGTAATTCGTAAAGTGAGGTTAGTTTATCTTCTGTTGTCTTTACCATATTATTTGAAATATTTTATTGGATTTGTGTTTGTTTTAGTCAAAAGAACCGCGAATTTAGGAAATTGTCTTTGAATAATTTCGGACAACAAATCAATTGTGTGTATTTCGCTCTCATAATGACCAATATCTGCAATTAAAATATTGCTTTCTGCGTCAAAAAAATGATGGTATTTAAAATCAGATGAAACAAAGGCATCAGCACCTTTTTCTTTAGCTAAACCAAGCCAATTACTTCCTGAACCACCAACCAAGGCCACTGTTGCAATTTTCTTGCTTAATGGGGTATACTTTATCGTATCAAGGTGTAATTTCTCTTTTAGGTAGTTTAAAAATGATTTTTCTGACATTTCTTCAGGAAGCTTACCGATAATACCAGTTCCTATATCTTGATTTGGATTTTTTAGTTCTATAATTTCATAGGCTACTTCCTCATAAGGATGTTCGTTTTTTAGAATTTCAACCAAACTTTGAATTTGGTGATTTTGTATCAAAACTTCTGCCCGTGTCTCCTCAATTTTGGAAAGAACATTTCTTCTGCCAATCCTCGGATTAGCTGTATCTTGAGGCATAAAAGTTCCAATGCCGGTATTCTGATAAGAACACTTTTTGTAAGAGCCAATTTCCCCCGCTCCCTCTTTGAAAAGCGCCCCTAAAATAGTTTCAACATCATTTTTTGGGCTATAGAAAATCAATTTGCTCAATTGATTTTTTTTTGGATCAAGAATATTTATGTTTTCCAATCCTAGTTTTTGAGCAAGCCTTTGGTTTACTCCATTATCTAGAACGTTGTCTAAGTTGGTATGTATCGCATATAAGGCAACATCATATTTTATGGCCTTTTGAACCACCCTTTCAACATAATTTGTGCCGGTTATTTTTTTTAAACCTTTGAATATGATCGGATGGTGTGAGATAATTAAGTTACAATTATTCTCTAAGGCCTCATCTATAATTTGTTCAGTTATGTCTAAGCAAATGAGCACTTTTTCCACTATCATTTCGGGGTTTCCAATTTGTAAACCACTATTGTCATATGCTTCTTGGTAACTAATTGGTGCCAAGCTTTCTAAAAAATCTGTGATTTCTTTTAGCTTCATAATTAACAAAAATCATTTTTATTCATTAATATTCGCCTATGCACACATTAAAATGGTTTTTATGGCCTTTTTCTTTGTTGTATCTTCTTATTACTGAATGTAGAAATTTTCTGTTTGACCAAGGTTTTCTTTCGTCGCATAAAGCAGATATCAAAACCTTGGTTATTGGGAATTTAGCCATTGGGGGATCTGGCAAAACACCCCTTACCATTTGGTTTATTCAAGAAATGATGAAAGAAAATCAAATAGCAGTATTGAGCAGAGGTTATGGAAGAAAAACACAAGGTTTTCGTTGGGTAACGGAAGCATCTCATTTTCACGAAGTGGGAGATGAGCCATTAATGATAAAAATTAAATATCCGAAAATACCAGTGGCCGTCTGTGAAGATAGAATTTTTGGTGTGAAAAAAATCAAAGAAAAAAATCCACAGGTAGCTTGGGTAATATTGGATGACGGATTTCAACACAGAAAATTAAAACCAACTTTTTCTGTAATCGCTTCAGATTATTCAAAACCCTTTTTTAAGGATAACCTACTGCCTTTTGGTAGGCTGAGGGAATCCCGTTGGCAAATAAAAAGAGCCAATGCAATAGTTTTTACTAAATGTCCTCCTAAACACAATAAATTTCATGGTATGGAGGTACCTTCATATTACAGCGCCATCAATTATCAAGAATACGATTGGGTGAAAGGGGAAAAGCCGAAAGAAGATAAACACACAATCATTTTGTCTGGTATTGCCTTGCCTTCCTCTTTTTCGAACGAGGTATTGAATGATTTTCCAATGGCCAAAAGGTATCCTTTTAGGGATCATTATACATTTAAACAAAAGGATTTAGACAAAATCTCTGTAGATAAAGCTGGCTCAACATTGATTACAACTGAAAAAGATTGGGTAAGGTTGAAAGGATTGGATCTTTCGAGATTTGAAAATGTTGCCTATTTACCTATTAAACTAATTATGCGGAATAATGATTTAATTAATCAAATACAAAATTTTAATGGTTAAGCCAAAAAAATATCTTGGGCAACATTTTTTACAAGACGCGCAAATAATTGATAAAATCATAGCCCAAGTAAAAACCTCCGGATGTCAAAACATATTAGAAGTCGGTCCAGGAACTGGTGCCTTAAGCAAGCACCTAATGCAATTGAATAAAAATCTCAAAGTGGTTGAAATTGACCAAGAATCAATTATATTTTTACAAAAAAACTATCCCGCCTTAGATATAATTAATGAAGACTTTCTGAACCTAAATCTAGAAAGCCTGTTTGACGGAGAACCGTTTTTACTACTTGGGAATTTCCCCTATAATATTTCCTCTCAAATATTATTTCATATGTTAAGTTTTTATCCCACTATTCCGGAAATGATTGGAATGTTTCAATTGGAAGTGGCACAAAGAATATGCTCCTCACCACACTTAAAAACTTATGGTATTATATCAGTACTGAATCAGATATATTATCAATGTAATTTGTTGTTTAGGGTTCCACCTAATGTTTTTTTTCCTCCACCTAAGGTTTACTCTGCCGTTGTACATTGCGTGAAAAATGAAAAAGAATGGAATATTACTCAATTTAAGCAACTCAAGAAAATCGTTCGATTCGCATTTCAACAACGCAGAAAGAAACTACCAAATGCCTTAAAATCAGAAATCCATGATAAGTCATTTTGGTTGAATCATCGTTTTGCCGACCTTCGTGCTGAGAATTTAGCTGGAGATGACTTTCTAGCCTTGGTTAAAGAAATACAAGATTATAAAAGATGAAGTTGAATAGTTTAAACGAGGAAATTATAGGGCATATAAAAACTTTATTGGCTGATGACTACCATGAGGAGCTAAAAAAAGTTTTGTCCCTTTTGCATCCAGTAGATATTGCAGAACTATTCAACCAGCTAGAATTAGAAGAAGCGATCATAATTACCTCGTTGGTAGATAAAAATACAAGACCTGGCATTGTAACAGAATTGCCAGAAGACATACTATTGCGTTTCTTAGAAGGTTACTCTGCAGAAGAGATTTCCGAGCTATTCATTGAAGAAATGGACTCAGATGATGCAGCAGATTTACTTAATACCATCCCAAAAAATCTGTCAAAAGAAATTTTAGCAGTTTTGAAGGACAGAGATTTTGCAGGACAAATTATCAAATTATTGAAATACCCGGAAGATTCGGCAGGTGGCCTTATGGCAAGCGAAATGATAAAAGTTCAATCCAACTGGACCTTAGCACAATGTGTCGATGAAATAAGAAAACAAGCAGTTGAAGTGGACAAAGTTTTTACGGTGTACGTTGTTGATGAAAGCAATATATTGCTTGGTTTGGTATCATTGAAAAAAATAATTTTATCTCCCTCAGATCAATTGGTATCGAACATCATGGAAATTGACCTTGTAGTTATTTCCGTTTATGCTGAGGGCGATGAGGTTGTGAAATTGATGAGAAAATATGACCTGGTTACCCTTCCAGTAATTGATGCCCTAGGAAGACTTGTAGGGAGAATTACCATTGATGATGTTGTAGATTTTATTCAGGAAGAAGCGGATAAAGATTACCAAATGTTATCTGGTTTAAGCACAAATGTCTCCAACCAAGATACAGTTTGGCGCCTAAGTAAAGCGCGTTTGCCTTGGTTAATTATTGGCTTGTTTGGTGGTTTAGCAAGCGCTTGGGTAATAGGAGGTTTTGAGGAAGCGATAAATAGAAATGTCCAGTTGGCCATGTTTATGCCTCTAATCATGGCGATGGGTGGAAATGCGGGAGTTCAATCGAGTTCAATCATTGTTCAGGGTTTGGCCAATAAAACAATGGAGAACAAAGATTTATTGAAACGTGTGCTAAAAGAATTGTCTGTTTCTTTACTTAATGGAACGCTTACATCAATATTGGTTATTGCTATAGGAATGTTTTTGAGCAACTATCAAATTACTGCAGTTGTTGCGCTGTCTTTACTAACAATTATTATCCTATCTTCATTTATTGGAACTATTATTCCACTCATTTTAGATAAATACAATATTGATCCAGCTTTAGCCACAGGTCCATTTATTACAACCACAAATGATTTGCTCGGATTGTTTCTCTACTTCTTGATAGGAAATTTAATTTTAGGGTAAAAAAAA
>CENP01067736.1_pt1 | contig 21338 bp, 18 predicted proteins | sample 361281 | NCBI WGS metagenome assembly CENP01 (sample SAMEA2591122, study PRJEB7988) | marine metagenome | biome: marine biome (ENVO:00000447); feature: deep chlorophyll maximum layer (ENVO:xxxxxxxx); material: saline water (ENVO:00002010), including plankton (ENVO:xxxxxxxx) | depth 70 m | reverse complement strand
GAGGGTTTAAAAATATCAAATAAAGGTGGTCAATTCTTATTTTCAGGAAAATCAAAATTAATTATTTACCCGGATTCACAGAAATGAAATTTAACCTTAACTATATTAAAATAATTAAATTTCAATTCTTTATTTTAATAATATTATTCATATCTTCAGATGTAATTCCGCAGTCTTTTAATTTAGCAACTGGTAACAAAAAACAACCAATTGAAATTACGGCTGATGACGGAATTGAGTGGCAGAGAGAAAACCAACTAATGGTGGCCACTGGCAATGCAAAAGCTGCCCGGGGGAATGCAACGATAGAGGCAAGTACACTTAGAGCTTATTACCAAAAAAATAAGAAAGGTGAGACCAAGCTAACAAAGATAGAAGCATCACAAAAAGTGAAAATTAAATCTCCAACACAACATATTACAGGACAGAATGCCATTTACGACCTTGAAAAGGCAATACTTGTTGTAAGTGGTAAAATAGTCAAATTAGTATCGGGTTCTGACATTATAACATCAAACCAACAGATGGAATATTTTGAGAAAAAAGAAATGGCAGTTGCGCGAAAGAATGCCATAATTAAGAAAGATGGCAAAGAATTGCGAGCTGAAACATTAGTAGCCTTTTTTTATACTGATAAAGAGGGAAAATCAAAAGTAAGCAGGATACAAGCTTTTGATAATATAATAATCAATACGCTATCAGAGCGCATTAAAGCTAACAAAGGCATCTATGACCTAAAGTCTGGAATTGTTACTTTAAGTGGCGATGTTCGTATAAGCAAAGGTAAAAATCAATTAAATGGAGATAATGCAATTATCAATTTAAACACTGGCATTAGTAAATTACTGGTTAATAATAATTCAAAATCGCCACAAAAAAAGAAACGTATCAGAGGGTATCTGATGCCAAAGCAAAATTAAAAATATCTATTTAAAGAATTTTTTTTAATATAATAAAAATTAAATAAGTTTTTACTTGTAAAAATATAGTATAAAAAGATGGTAATAAAGACTACTTCCTTGAATTAACTGAGCAAGAAATATGATTTTCGAACTAAATACTGAATGGAAATATTTTGTTGGTAAATGAGAGCCCAAAATTAATTATAGACGAGTTTAGAGGTCTCGTTGCTGAAGACCTAGGAAAACGTTTTGATAAACGCCCCGTTGTTCGAGATGTATCATTGTCTGTAAAACGCGGTGAGGTCGTCGGACTGTTAGGTCCTAATGGTGCTGGTAAAACAACATGTTTCTATATGATTACTGGACTCATACAACCTGATTCGGGAAATATTATTTTGGATGGCGAGCATCTAACTGAACTACCGATGTATAGAAGAGCGAGACTTGGAATAGGTTATTTGCCTCAAGAAGCTTCTATTTTTAGGGGTTTAACGGTGGAAAATAATATTAGAGCAATACTAGAAGTAGTTGATAATTCTAGTGAGGAGAGGGAAGCTAGACTAGAGTCGCTTTTGGCAGAATTTTCTATTACTCATCTAAGACGAACTCCGTCCCTTGCTCTTTCGGGGGGAGAAAGACGTCGCGTTGAAATAGCCAGAGCTTTAGCCTCGCGACCACATTTTATTTTACTCGATGAACCACTTGCCGGCATAGACCCAATTGCTGTTAACGATATTCGAGATCTAATTTCCCATCTAAAAGAGAGGGGCATAGGAGTATTGATAACAGACCATAATGTCAGGGATACATTAGATATAATTGATAGGGCATATATTATTCATGATGGAATGGTATTAATGGAAGGCTCACCTTCTGATATAGTTGGCAATGAAGATGTACGTAGGGTATATTTAGGTGATCGCTTCAATCTATAGTAGCGTAGTGCAATGGTATTAACTCCCAGATTACAACTTAAACAAAGCCAATCTCTTTTAATGACTCCCCAATTGCAACAAGCTATTAAGTTGCTTCAGATGTCTAATATAGATTTGGCAGTATTTGTTGAAAATGAACTTGCTGAAAATCCTTTGTTAGAACGTGATGATGGTAACAATAATGATGGGAATAACCAAGAGCTAGAAACAGAGGCCTATGAAAAAAATAGTGCTGCGCCAATCGACGACGTTAAAGAAAACTCCGCCATTGAATTTAAAAATGCAGAGTCAATAACTGACGAAAAAGCTAGCTCACTCGACATGGAAAACTATGAAAATTTATGGGACTCTGATCTAACAGCGAGTGCAACAAACGTAATACCAAATGAAGACCGAGGCATTGCTCTAGCAAGCACAGACACAAAAAACATAGCAAGCAACCAACACTTTGAAAAAAATGACTATTCTATTGAAAACAACATAAGCCAAGAAATCTCATTAAGGGAACATTTACTTGGACAAATTAATTTAGATTTTCAGTCGCCTTCAGATAAGATTATTGCAATATATTTATTGGATCAATTAGATGAATTAGGTCGCCTACCAGATAACTTAGATGATTTTTCTGCTACCCTTGGTTGTTCTAATAGGAGATTAGAAGATATTATAATAAAATTACAATCATTAGACCCCCCTGGAATATTTACTAGAGATCTTATCGAATGTTGGAGCGTACAGTTAAGAGAGTTAAACCGTTTTGACCCTGCGATGAGAGAATTATTAGCAAACATAGATTTGGTAAGAGATCAAGATTATGGCCAACTCTCATTATTATGTGGTGTCGATATTAATGATGTGAAGGACATGATAAAAGAACTTAGAACGCTAAATCATAAGCCCTCAGAAGCTTTTGACAATGTTATAATTCAACCAATAATTCCCGATGTTTTAATGCGAACCGGCCCATCAAATTCCTGGATTGTTGAATTGAATACCGATACTCTGCCCCGTGTTTTAATTAACAATCAATATTATTCTAAAATCAGTAAATCAGCCCGTAAGAAAGAAGATAAACAATATATTACAGACAGATTTCAAATGGCAAATTGGTTGGTAAAGTCACTTCATCAAAGAGCGACAACTATTCTAAAAGTTGCTACTGAAATAGCCCTCAAACAACAGAATTTTTTTGCCTATGGTGTTGAATATTTAAAGCCACTTGTTTTAAGAGATATAGCGGAAGAAATTGAAATGCATGAAAGCACAGTGAGCAGAGTAACTTCAAATAAATATATTCACACACCACGCGGGATATACGAATTAAAGTATTTTTTTTCAGCATCTATCAACTCATCAATCGGGGGTGAAGCGCATTCAGCAGAAGCAGTACGTCATAAAATTAAATCTTTAATTGAAGATGAACTCCCTAAAAGCATTCTATCTGATGATAAAATTGTCAATTTCCTTAAGGATAATGGTATTGATATTGCACGCAGGACTGTTGCTAAATACAGAGAGTCGATGGGAATACCATCTTCAGTGCAAAGAAGAAAGGAAAAACGAGTTAACACCTAAGTTATTCTTTATTACCATACGACTTTAAACTAATTTACTTATTTTTTAAAAGAAGACCTAATTAATGATCAACTTGACATAAATCACAGAGAATACTAATTTCCGCCCCACTAAAGAGCTCAGAGGTAGATACAGTACGTTACTATTTTTAGAGTTTTTAGTAAGAAGTTTAATGGCAGGTAAACGTTCATAATGAAAATAGCTGACCTTATAACACCAAAAAGTATCATAGCAAATCTAAAAGCCACAAGTAAAAAACAAATACTTCAAGAGATGTCACGTGGCCTCTCTGATTGTATAGAACACAACTACCAAAATATATTCGATGTTTTATTAGAACGGGAGAAACTAGGAACAACCGGGGTTGGGGAAGGAGTAGCTATACCGCATGGAAAAATACAAACATTGGATAAATCGTATGGATTTTTTGCTAGTATTGAACGGCCCATAGATTTCGAGTCAATTGATGAGCGGCCTGTCGATTTGGTCTTCTTGTTACTCGCACCAGCATCTTCAGGAGCCGAGCATTTAAAAGCTTTGGCTCTCGTGTCTAGATTATTAAAAAATAAAAGTAGCTGTGAGAAATTAAGAGGCTCATCAACACCTGAAGCACTTTATGCGATTCTGGCCGAAAACCGAAATGATCAATCTTAACAAAATTAAAGTCACCCGATTAATTCTGTGATAGAATGTTTAGCCTAAATCAGACTATCAAGAAAAATTCATAGTTGGAAAATATTAAAACCCAAAATCAATTTATAATCCTTAAACCAAGACTCGCTACTTGACTTCCAATTCAATCGTTCCAATCGAGGTCATATTTTCTGAAGAGTTGGTTGATACTTTTTCGATTTTTATCTTTTTTACCTTAGGCTCTGGAAGTGGCCTAGTCATATCTATGTGCAACAAACCGTCTTTAAGACGTGCACTACTTACCTCGATGCCTTCAGCCAAAATAAAACTTCTTTGAAATTGTCTGGAAGCTATCCCACGGTGCAAATAAATGCATGATTCCTTATCATCTCTACTTCGGCCCCTTATAACTAGTTGGTTGTCTTCGGTAGTAACATCTAGGTCATCCATCGAAAACCCTGCCACAGCAAGCGTAATACGAAGTTCTTCCTCGCTAATTTGTTGAATATTATAAGGTGGATAGCCCTCAGCTGACGATTTTGATACTCGGTCTAAAACGCGCTCAAAATGATCGAAGCCAAGTAAAAAAGGACTATCAAACACCGAAAGACGTGACAACTCTATCTCCTTACCACCCATTTTAAAAACATTAATTTATGGATAATTGTATATTAACATTTTATATTCTTAGATAACTTGGCATATTAATTCTTCCCGTCAAGCTCTAGAGATAAAAAGACTAGGTTTTTGACAAATATCTAGCCAGTTAAATCTATGACTAATTTATATTATAATTTAAGCTTAAACTATTTAAGTTTAAATTATCATATTGATAATTAATTTTTTTCCATTAAGGTTATGGAATATTTCTAGAGGAAATCGGCATGAAACGGGAAAAATTTGACCCACAATTTGTCAAAGAAGAGTGCGAGAAGTACGTAAAGAAAAAAGGAGGCCTAGCCTTTGGAGTCGCTAATCTTGAATCTCTGGAACAAATAGCTCCTCAAGGGCATAATCCTAGCTCAATGCTACCTAAAGTAAAAACTGTGATATCAATTGGAGTTGGTGGAGGTACTCAAGGGTCTTGGTCGGCAGATGCAAAGACATTGGCATACATTGGAGATACAGAAACAATGGCGTATCGGATAGCTTATGGCCTAGCTTTCTTTATTGAATCGAGATTTGGTTATCGCGCTATATTTGTACCTCCAGATATGGACCCCGAGAAAGGGGCTCGTGTTCCAATGCAAAGTTTAAAACTTCACGCAGAAGTTGCTGGTATCGGCGCTCGGTCCATGGCTGGCGATATTCTTCTCCATCCTGAATTTGGAATGATGTATTATGCATCAGTTTTTACAGAATTAGAGATGCCACCTGATAAACCCATGGCTGAGAATCCATGCCCGCATCCATCCTGCGTCACTCTCTTTAGGCGCAGTGGACAAACGCCCTGCCAAAAATATTGTCCCGTAGAGTGCTTAAGTGGAAGTATTGATGATAATGATCAGATAGAAGAGATGAAATACGATTCTCATGCTTGTGCAGAAATGTCTCAGCAGTATGAGGCAATCCCAAGCGTATTGCTAGACACACTCGATGCCAAAGATCCTATAGAGAGAGGAATGGCGTTACACGGCCCTGAAAATCAAGTTTTATGGTACAAACTATCAATAGGAGCCGGCGAATTACTCTCTCTATGTTACGAATGCATGCGGGTATGCCCCATTACTCAAACAGCGTTAATGGCAAATCCAGTAGCAAGAGGTGCCGGAATTCGGCAAAAAATTATAGAAGCTGAAGCTGCCGCAAGAACTGAGCATAATATTGAACACGAGAGTACAAAACTCAAATAATATGTCATATGGTGTCACTCAAGAAATGATAGATACGTTTGGGGATATCGTCTTCAAACTAAGTCTAAACAAACAAACTAGAAGAGGCGATCCAGTTCGGAATCTAGATTTTAAGGCCATAGCAGCTTCCAGATCAGAAACAGGTCTAACTGACGAAGAAATTGCAAAAAAAATTGGCCTTTTACCTGAACAAGTTAGTGTTGTAAGAGTATTTACTGAGCGGAAACATCATAAAATTGATCAACATCGAAGATTATACCACTTGGGAGGTGGAAAAAGGTGGAGAAAGGATAATTATAAGAATCCGTCAGAAAGACTAAAATTTAGGGAGGACGCGATGCTGCTTAGAGAGTCAATTAAGTTTAAACCTGAGCTTGTTACAAAATATGTAGAAAAGGGTTTTTGGGTTGATGAAACACTTAACAGTTACCTCAAACATTATGCCGTCAATTCCCCCAACTCTCTCGCAATCATTCATCCTGATGGTAAACTAACCTATAAAGAACTAAACGAACAAGTTGAACAGTTAACAAACGGATTATTAGGTTTAGGTTTGACCAAGGGAGACGTTGTTTCTGTCCAATTACCAAATACTGTAGAGTTTATTCTGTGTTATTTTGCAATAACAGCTTTTGGTGGAATAATGCAAACCATTCATATGCCTTACCGTGATACTGATGTTGAGTTTTTACTGAGCCATTCGAGATCAAGAGCCATCATTTGTCTTCCAAAATTCAAAGACTTTCCCACACAAGATGTTATGTTAAGGCTTAAAAGTAATTTGAATACACTAGAATTTATTATAAATATTGGAACAGAAGTTGTTGACGGTGTAATAAACATAGAAGACCTTAAATTTGCTGGAACCCCTCAAATTGAAAATCCACCAGTTGGTTCAGATCCATTTCTATTACTATACACTTCTGGAACAACTTCCAATCCCAAAGGAGTTCCGCTTACCTATCAAAATATGATTGGTAATGCCCGCTTAAGTGTGCCAGAATTTAATATGTGCTCAAAAGATATGAATATATCTGCAGCGCCTTTTACCCACCTTTATGGACTTTATAATTTTCATGTAGCGTTATGTGCCGGAGCTACAAACGTTCTGCTTCCCGCTTTTACCCCTAATGCACTCGCTGAGACGATAGAAAAAACAAAATCCACAACTGTCTTTTTGGGCCCCCCCCATGCAGCATCCATGTTAGATTTAAATCTAATAGACAAGCATGATTTCTCTAGTGTTAGATTCTCAATGTTTTCAGGGTCAGCATGCCCCAAGCATATTTTAAAAACATATAGGGAAAAAATCTTAATGCAGAATCGAAATACGCGTATTGGACAATTGTGGGGAATGACAGAAACAGCAGGAGCAACCTATTGCCGTGACTCCGGTCCTAAAGATTTGGCGCTAACTTCCGCTGGTTCAGCTGCTCCCGGCAATGAAGTAAGAATAGTTTCTCGTGATGATGGGGGGGTATTATCATCTTACATCGAGGGGGAACTTCAAGTACGCGGTAGCTCAGTCTTTCCAGGTTATTTTGATAATCCTGAAGCTAATGAAGAGTCCTTTACGGATGACGGCTGGTTTAAAACGGGTGATCTAGCTATGTTAGATCAAGATCAAAACCTCATAATAACCGGTAGAATAAAAGATATCATTAGTCGTGGAGGGGTAAAATTTAACCCAGCAGATATCGAAGAGTTAATAATGAGCCATCCTAGCATTAATCAAGCAGCCATAATACCCATGCCAGATGAAGTTCTGGGCGAAAGAGCCTGTTGTTTTATTACCGTGACACAATCCCAAAATATAAATTTAAAAGAAATATGTGAGTTTCTTGATTCAAAAAGAATTTCAAAAAATAAATGGCCAGAAAGATTAGAGATTATAAAAGAAATGCCACTAACTCCAACCAAAAAAATTATAAAAAGTAGATTGTTAGAGAAATTATAGCATTATTCCACTAAATATAATTATTTGAATAATATTTAATAGTGTTTTATAAAATTTAATTATAAAATATTGCACAATTAAAAATTTTCTTAAAACTCTAGCGAAAAATCTTCAAACAGTTTATAATAAAGTAATATTTTTCTTATAAAGGGGTTTTATAAATGCGTATAATTATCAGCTTAACCATAGCGATGTTTTTAGTTGGAGTTTCGAGTAATAGTTTTGCAGCTTCTCATGCAAAGAAATCCGAATATTCAGCATCAATAATAACAGATAATCCGGCAACCACTGTTGGAGTGGCCGCCTGCGGAGTAGCTGTCGCTTTTTTCCCGCCAGCGCTTTTGGTTTGTAGCGGAACAATTGTTACAGGTGCTGCAGTAGATGCGGCTTCTGAATAGCGAAGAGTTCTTTTTATGGTCGATGAAATCACATCGACCACCTTCGCGTTTAGATTATTTTTAAAATTATAATTATTATTTCTCTACTGTTTGGATTGTACAATTTTCTGATCACGTGGCATTCATAAGGTCAGTAGTAAATCCCTTGAAAGAAGAGGTTTATGAAAAATTCAGAATATAATCAATCCCTTAGTGATAAATCAGTTGGTCAAATATTACATGATGCTCGTCTTAGACTTAATGAAAACATATCTGAAGTTTCAAGAACATTAAAAATTCGTCAGGTATACCTTGAAGCATTAGAGAGCAACAATTTTGATCAATTACCCGGAAAAATTTATGTCATAGGCTTTATTAAAGCTTATGCAAAATATCTTGAACTAGACGTAGAAGAAATAATTAATTTACACAAATCAGCTAACGTTACAGAAATTAGTAAATCAGATTTAGTTTTTCCGACGATTGTTCCTGAAGATGGCATGCCAAGTAAGGCAATTATTGTTTTTGGTCTTATAATCGTAATTTTAGTTTATGGGGGATGGCATTATTACAACAATAATACCTTCACAGAAAATAAGAGAACTCTAAACAAAAGTGAAGTATCAAAATTAAACCAAGTTAAGAACCTAAGAAAGATTAAATCTAATGAGATAACAAAAACACCAAAAGATAACGAAACAACAGACGACTCATCTAAAAAGCTAAAAATAGCAAAAAATACGGATCAAAAAACCAGTATAGAAATTGGTTTGGGTGCCAAAGTACCCAAAATATTATTAAATAAACAAATTGTTTCAGATAAATATAATAAAGATGTTGATTCTAAACCAACCTTGCAAAATACCAAAAAAGAACCCAATTTGGCGAATGGTATTAAAACTTATTTAAAAGAGCCTAAAGAAAATAAAATTTCTTCTTTGGATAATAAAACCAAGGTTGATGATAAATCCATATCACAGAAACCCAAAGTAAAATCGGAAAATAATATTTCTTCGGCAGAAACAAAAGTTAAAAAGCCAAGTCGAATTAAAATTCGTGCACTCTCTGATAGTTATTTGCAAATACGGAATAGATCGTTAAACCAAATTCTAACTACACGACTATTAAAGAAGGGCTCAACTTATGAAGTACCTGATCAAGATGGCTTGAGTTTGATAACTGGTAATGCTGGAGCTTTGGAAATATTTGTTGATGGTCAGAAGGCGCCACCTTTAGGAGCGATTGGATCAGTTCGTCGAAATGTGCTTTTAGTACCAAAAGATTTAATAGCTGGCACTTCTAGGGGCGAATAAGCTCCTATACTTATCATTAAATATTTCTTCAATTTTAACATGACTAAGTTACATTGATGCTTTAATAACTAAATTTTAGCATCTTAATGAGAAACATATGGAAACACTAAAACCTGTTAGAGGAACCCAGGATACTTTACCAAAGGAAAGCCGTATTTATCGACTTATAGAAGAAACGGCATATAAGGTTGCGCGACGTTATGGGTTTGAAGAAATAGATATTCCAATTTTTGAATTTTCTGAGGTGTTTAGCCGTACTTTAGGCGATTATTCGGATATTGTTACTAAAGAGATGTATACTTTCGTAGATAAAGGTGGAGATACAATTACACTCCGACCAGAAGGAACGGCTGGAATAGCTCGAGCATTTATATCAAATGGATTGCAACATTCTCTACCCTTAAAATTATTTTATAAAGGACCAATGTTTAGATATGAAAGGCCACAAAAAGGTCGACGAAGGCAGTTTCGTCAAGTGGGAGTTGAGGTCTTAGGTGTTCATGACTATCAAGCCGATATCGAAATTATTTCCTTGGCTTCAAATTTTCTTACGGAACTTGGTTTAAAAAATGAATTAACGCTGGAGTTGAATTCATTAGGAGATAATGAAAGCCGGATGATATATAAAAAGACCTTACTTAATTATTTAACTAAACATAAAAATAAATTATCACGAGATAGTCTTAATCGCTTAAAAAATAACCCACTTAGAATACTCGACTCCAAAGATCTTGGGGATCGGGATATAATCTCCGATGCACCAAAGATTGTAGATAGCCTTAATTACGATTCAAAGCAATTTTTCGAGAATTTATGCGTTAACTTGGAGAAATTAAATATTAGTTTTAAGCATAATATGAATTTGGTTAGGGGACTTGATTATTATTGTCATACAGCCTTTGAGTTTACTTCTACTAATCTTGGGGCTCAGGGGACAGTTCTAGCCGGCGGGCGATATGATGGTTTGATCAATCAAATGGGTGGCCCGGATACGCCCGGTATAGGTTGGGCAGCTGGCATTGAGCGGCTGGCCCTCCTAACAAAATCTAAAGACGAAGAAATACGTCCAATTGCTGTTATACCAATTGATCTAGATAATAATATTGATGCTTTAAAAATTGCAGAGAATCTCAGAAGACATGGGTTTAACATTGAACTAGGATATAACGGTAACATAAAAAAACGGATGAAAAGAGCGAATGAAAACAACTGTATTGCAGCAATACTATTAGGTACAGAAGAGATGAAAAATAATACAGTTACCTTGAAAGATATGGATTCTGGATTACAAAAAGAAGTTTCTCAATTAAAATTAGAAAAATATTTGGATATTTATAAACGAGGATAAGGTGCTTTTTCTAATATGAAAATAAAAAAAAATTATAACCTCAATACAAAAACAGGTTTATTTGTAATCGGCGCAAATCATCGTTCTTCATCAATGTCTCTCCGCGACAAACTAAAGATTTCAAAACCTAAGTTACCACAATTTTTTGATAGGTTGCGTAAAATTAATATTGGTAACGCTATTATACTATCATCTATTGATATTACTGATATAATTTTTTTAGCCCCTGTTTCATCCGCTGAGAACATAAAGTCCGAAATAATAAAACTATTTGCCGCTCACGCTGATGCGACACGTGCTGAACTAACAGACCAAACATATACCTTAATTAATCGAGATGCAGTGAGACATCTATTTTCTGTAATATCAGCAATAGATGCAGTTCTTATTGGCGATAATCAAATTTTATCAGATTTTAAGCAGGCTCATCAGCATGCATATAATTATGGAATGTCTAATAATTTTCTTGATCAATTAGTTTTAAAATCTGAAGAAGTTGCAAAACATGTTTTTATAGAAACAGAAATTAATCGTCGACCCGTATCTATCTCAGCGGCTGCCGTTAAAGTAGCTAGAGATTTGTTTGGTGTGCTATCAAAGTCGACCTGTTTACTTGTCGGATCAGGAGAAATGGGCGAAATGTTGGCATCAAGTATGCGTTCAGCCGGACTCAGACAATTAATTGTCAGCCACCCTTCTTCAGAGAGGGCTAATCGAATGGGCCAACGACTTAATTGCCATATTGGGAAAATGGAAAATCTTGTGCAGCTAATATCTAAATCAGATATTATTTTAACATCAATGAATAACAGACATTTTTCATTAGATGTGAAAATTCTGAAAAAAGCAATTAAGACTAGGCGTCGGCGTCCTATTTTCATCATAGATACTGGTGTTCCAGGGGATGTTGATCCGTCGGTTGAGAACATTAATGATATTTTTTTATATACAATAAATAATTTGGAAAAGGTTACCCGTGAAGGCACTTTATCCCGCACCTATGAAATAGAAAAAGCTCAAAGAATTATCGATATTGCTACTAATGAAGTTGATATAAATAATATGGTAAAACAAGAAATTTTGCAATATCAAGACCTAGAGTCGCTGAGACTACTTGCAGTTAAGGAGTCTAATGGTGACCCTGAAAAGGCCACTAAGCTATTGCTAGATAAAATAAAAAATAACCAATATGATGGGGCAAATTAATAACTCATGGGTATTTCAGAAAAACTTAATCAAGTAACTGCTCGCCATGATGAATTACGGGAAATCCTCTCATCTCAAAATAATCTTAATAGTCAAGATTTACAAAACCTCTCAAAAGAGTTTGCAGATTTGATTGATATTGTAAGTTTGGTTGATGACGTAAAAAAAATGAAGCATGAGATTCATGGTATATCTGAATTAATTACGGACCCCGATTCAGAAAACGAAATACGATCAATGGCTGAACAAGAGTTTTACGCGCTCAAGAACGATTTAATAAAGAAAGAACATGAGATTGAATTATTATTGCTTCCTAAAGATTCAACGGATGAGAAAAATGCTATTTTAGAAATACGGGCTGGAACAGGTGGAGATGAGGCAGCTCTATTCGCAGCGGACCTATTTAGAATGTATCAAAGATTCTCTGAACAACAAAACTGGAGATTTGAAGTGATGAACATTAATGAAACTGGTATTGGTGGATACAAAGATGCCACTGCGAGTGTAATGGGTCGCGGAGTATTCGCAAAATTAAAATTTGAGTCTGGCGTTCATCGAGTACAGCGTGTGCCAGAAACAGAGTCTCAGGGACGAGTCCATACATCCGCCGCGACGGTAGCAGTATTGCCTGAAGCTGAAGATATTGATATTCAAATTGACTCAAAGGACCTTCGAATTGATACATATCGAGCCCAAGGTGCTGGTGGGCAGCATGTTAATAAAACGGATAGTGCTATTCGAATTACACACCTGCCAACAAATATTGTGGTTCAGTGTCAAGATGGAAAATCACAACATAAAAATAGGGCTCAGGCGATGAAAATGCTGAGATCTAAATTATACGAAAAAGAACAAAATGAAAAAAATACTGCTCGCGCTGAAGATAGAAAAACTCAGGTAGGGTCTGGAGATAGATCTGAGAGAATTAGAACATATAATTATCCTCAGGGCAGAATAACAGACCATAGAATAAATTTAACCTTGTATAAATTAGAAAAAATGATGGAGGGGGATCTTGATGAAGTTATTGAAGCTTTACTAACCGAAGACCAAGCATCCCGCCTATCAAGAATTTCATGAATAAAAAATTAAATCTGGGGACTCTATATGCGTCTCTTAGGAATGAATTAACGCTTTCGGGAATAGAATCGGCTTCTTTAGAAAGTCGAATATTATTGGCACATAGTTTAAATATTAGTGATTCTGTAATAACGGGATATCCTGAAACGTTAATTGATTTTGAGTGTTTAAAGATTATAGAATCAAATATAAAACGAAGAGTGCGCGGTGAACCAATCTCATACATAGTCGGTAGTCGAGAATTCTGGAGTTTAAGCTTTGATGTCACACCCGACACATTAATTCCACGTCACGAGAGCGAATTGTTAATTAATATAGCATTGCAGAATATTAAAGATCGCAAATTACCCCTTAGTATACTGGATCTGGGAACGGGTTCAGGTTGCTTGTTACTCTCTCTGTTATCCGAACTACCGTTTGCAACAGGTATTGGTATTGATATTAGCCAGCCGGCTTTAAATGTCGCTATAATTAATGCTAAAAATCTAAATTTAAGTTCAAGAGTTAATTTTCAACATGGTGATTGGTTTGAAGGTCTCGAAGGAAAGTTTGATCTTATTCTTAGCAATCCCCCATATATCGAGACAAATAAGATACCATATCTAGAGACAAAAATAAAGGATTATGAACCAGTTTTAGCATTAAATGGAGGTAATGATGGCTTGGAACATTATCACAAAATAGGCCAAGATTGTATCAAAAGAATAGCCCCGAGCGGATTCGTATTATTGGAGATTGGTTCTAGTCAAGCAGAAGATGTTAGCGCAATATTGTCGAAAAATGGCCTCTCTGAAATAAAACTTTATAAAGATCTCTCTAATTTAGACCGTTGTATTTTAGCAACAGTATAAGAATCAAACTATATAATCAAAATAAATGTTTGAAAATTAGTAGTAATTAATTACTTTAATGAACGTACAGCACGCATATTATTTTGTAAAAATAATGGGTGTTAGCGAAAAGACATCAAATAAGGGATGAGCGCCGTTTAATATAAAGGGAAAGTTACATCTTTATTTAAATCTGATAATATTAGTTAACGGTTATAGGGCGTGAGTCACTATTGATATTTGCTAAAATTCAAAAACATATAGTTAAAGAGGTAGGATGAAACAAAGTTCGAATTCTCGGCGATCCCGTGGACGTAATAACGGTGGCAAGAGATCGGGAAATAGAAATGGTAACTTAGACAGCCACGGTCCGGATGGTAGGATTAGAGGTAACGCTAGTCAAGTACATGAAAAATATCTGTCTTTAGCACGTGATGCCTTGTCCAGCGATGACAGAATATCTTCGGAGAATTATTCCCAACACGCTGAACACTTCTATCGAATAATGGTTCATAATGCTCAAATGCAGGCAAATAATGATAAAACCAACTCGAATGACAGCTCCGTTAATCCGTCGGAAAAAACTAGTATAAAAGAAAAAAATGCCGTACTAGATCAGAATGAGAAAAATAAACCGCCACGACGCAATAACCGAAATACCCATCGCAATAGAGTAGCTAAGAATAAGGACCTTGAAAAAAATAACACATTAAACAATATGTCTTCTCAGATCTCAGAAGAGGGTGAAAAAATGAATCCTCCACAAAATGACATTAATCAAGACGATGCATTAGAAGAATCGGCATTAGTATCACAAAACAGTAATGCCGAAGTAACAGATAATCCCAATGAGACAGAAAATCCTATAAAAAAAATCTTAGCTTAAGCTTTACTACAAAAGTTCAATCTTGTCCCCCACCATAATCTGACCGCCCTCTAGAACTTTAGCATAGACACCTAAATCAGTATGTCCGTAATTATTTTTTAGATATCTGGGTATATTGATATCTCGAATAGCAGTTGATGGATTTACAGATGTAGCTGCGCATCTTCGGGTTTTTTTTATTACTTCTAATACAACCTTATCTATCTTCAATTTTTTATTTAAACATTCAAATTCCCACCAGGGTATATTACTTGAAAAATTTATGTTTGCTCTAAATCTAAGTGGATCAATCTTTAATCCAATCTTTTCGCTAAACGATTTTACAGTTGATAAGTTTATAAACGATATAACTTTATCTGGTAAGTCAGAAAAACTATGTTGATTTGTTCCCTCAGTCGCACGGATGATATCTAATTTATGAGCACGTTTAATATCGAGTTTTGTATATAAAAATTCAACTAGGTCCAATCTTTCAAAGTTATTAGATAAGTTTACTTTAATTAATTCTTTTCCTTTTCTTAAAACTGATAGCATTCTAGTAGCTTGATCATATTTTATTTGATAATTTGCAAGTTTAGCTGTATTGACGAGCGCTAAAAAATTATTTTTCTGAAAGTATTTTGGTAGATCTGGATCGAAATCAATGTCGGCCCGAGAAATGGCATATTCACGATCCCCCAAAATAGCTTGGGATTCTTTTAGGTACGTTTTATTAATCGACTCACCAGAGAAGCCTTTTAATGGATAACGATATATACTTTCGATATAAATAATTCAAACGCCCGGTAACTCTATAGTTGAAAAACTGTATCAAATAAAAATACTTGCGGCCAGTTTAAGATAGAACCATATATTGAGTGTGAGTAAGATAGTTTGTTTTGTAAAGAAACCTTTTATAGACCTAGACTAATAATTAAAAGCTATTGTTGAAAGTTAATAATGGATTTAGAAAGATTTACAGATCGTTGCAAGGGGTTTATGGAAAATGCAAGAATTATAGCTAAACGCTTAAATCATCAACAATTGTTAAATGAACATTTGTTGCAAGTGCTAATTGAGGATCAGGAGGGTATTGCTAGTAATTTATTGGAGAGTTCGGGTGGAAATGTAAAATTGATCTATAATGACTTGTTATCCGTGCTTAAGGGTATACCGCAAGTGCAAGGTGCAGGAGCCGGACAATTATATATCTCAAATGAACTAAGCTCTGTCCTTGAAGAAGCCACGTCAATAGCGGAAGACAAAGCTGATGAATTTACAACTATAGATAGTGTTTTGCTAGCCATGGTTAATGTTCCAAAAACTGCAATTAACAAACTACTATCCAAGCATAAAATAACATCACAAAGGCTTTTGATTGTTATTGATAAATTAAGAATGGGGCACCGAGCTGATAGCTCTGGTGCAGAGAGTAAATATAACGCCTTAACTAAATACGCCGAGAATTTAACGAAAAAAGCGAAAGACCTTAAAATAGATCCTGTGATCGGGCGGGATGAAGAAATTCGGAGAGCAATACAGGTCCTATCAAGACGTACTAAAAATAATCCAGTCCTAATAGGAGAGCCTGGTGTTGGGAAAACCGCAATAGTTGAGGGGTTAGCTCAGCGTATTGTAAATGGTGACGTTCCAGAGTCTTTAAAAGGTAAACAACTAATGGTCCTTGATCTAGGAGCATTACTGGCTGGAGCAAAGTTTAGAGGCGAATTTGAGGAACGCCTGAGAGCGGTTCTTGATGAAGTTTTAAATGCTGACGGTCAAATCATTTTATTCGTTGATGAGATGCATACCCTTGTTGGAGCGGGAGCTGCTGAAGGAGCAATGGATGCGTCCAATCTTTTAAAGCCAGCTCTAGCCCGTGGAGAACTGCATTGTGTAGGTGCTACAACACTTACTGAATATAGAAGAAATGTCGAAAAAGATGCAGCTTTAGCAAGACGCTTCCAACCTATTTACGTGAAGGAACCTACAGTTGAGGATACCATTTCTATATTGCGGGGAATCAAAGAGAAATATGATCTTCACCATGGAGTTCGCATCACAGACGCAGCTTTAGTATCAGCAGCGACTTTAGCAGATAGGTATATTGTAGATCGTTTTTTACCGGATAAGGCGATCGATTTGATTGATGAAAGTGCAAGCCGCTTAAAAATGGAAGTAGACTCAAAGCCGGAGTTTATTGATGAATTAGATAGAAAGGTTATTCAACTAAAGATTGAGAGAGAGAGCCTCAAAAATGAAACTGATGCCAGCTCACATGAGAGACTGGCACTTTTAGAGCGGCAACTTTCAGAAATCGAGGATGAACAACAACATGTTACGGCTTCTTGGCAAAGTGAAAAAGACCAAATAAACGAGAATCAAAAGGTTACAGAAGAGTTAGTTACTGCAAGGTCTTCGTTGGAAAAAGTTTTTAGAGAAGGTGATCTTGAGACAGCTGGTAAGCTTCAATATGATGTTATACCGAGGCTTGAGCAGCAGTTACAGGAAATGGAGACACTAAAAGGCAATCGATTTATCAAGGAGAAAGTTACAGATGAAATGGTGGCCAGCGTTGTTTCACGATGGACAGGAATACCTTTAGAGAAGATCATGGTGGGTGAATTGGAAAAATTGTTAAATATGGAGGAGGAACTCAAAACTAAAGTTATTGGTCAAGAGGAAGCGATAAAGGTTATTTCGAATTCAATTCGAAGGTCCAGAGCCGGTTTAAGTGATGCGCTGCGTCCAATCGGCTCATTTTTGTTTTTGGGTCCAACCGGTGTTGGTAAAACGGAGTTAACAAAAGTGTTAAGTGGATTTTTGTTTAATGATGAAAAGGCAGTCTTAAGGATTGATATGACAGAATTTATGGAAAAACACTCTGTTTCCCGACTTATTGGTGCACCACCCGGATATGTTGGATATGAAGAGGGAGGTTCACTTACCGAACCAGTAAGGCGCAGACCTTATCAAATTATTCTATTTGATGAAATTGAAAAGGCTCATCCTGAAGTTTTTAATGTTCTGCTTCAATTGCTTGACGATGGGCGATTAACTGATGGTCAGGGAAGAACAGTTAATTTTAATAATACCCTTATTATACTTACCTCCAATCTCGGTTCTGAGACGCTTGCGGCTAATACCGGAATTGAAGATGATGTTAATATGCATGAGAACGTATTAGGAGCAGTTCAAAGTTTCTTTAAACCAGAATTTCTAAATAGATTAGATGATTTGGTTATATTTAATCGGTTAAATATATCAGATATAAGAGCCATTGTTGGTATTCAAATTCAAAAGCTATACTCACGGTTACTAGATAATAATATTAACCTAGAACTTAGTGAAACCGCATATGAATACTTAGCATCGATAGGTTATGAACCAGCGTATGGTGCGAGGCCACTAAAAAGAGTAATTCAACGAGAGCTCGAAAATAAGATTGCCCAATTAATATTAGAAAATGATAATTTAGAATCGGTAATTGTTGATGTTGTTGATGGTCAGTTAGTTATTCACTGAGTAAAGGTAGTATATTTTCTAATAGGATATTTTTTTTGAATTTGATCCTTACTAGCTTTTTTTTCTAATATAGTGTGTATATTTTGTTTATGAGCTAAGAATTTTTTAAGAATTGATCCTTTTAGTCTTAATCCAGATGGCATTTTTATTTTTAGCGGATTAGTCTTTCGGCCACTCTTGATAATTTCATAGTGAAGATGTGGGCCTGTAGAACGGCCAGTTGTTCCTACATAGCCAATAACTTGTCCCTGTTTGACGCGTGCACCCGATTTAGTAATTCTATGAAATTTACTGAGATGGGCATAGACTGTTATGTAGGTTGAATTATGTCGGATCTTAAGATAGTTGCCATAGGTTTTATGCCAACCTTTATATGCAATTTTTCCATTACCGGCCGCGAAAATAGGGGTGCCAATCGGAGCAGCGAAGTCTAAACCTCGATGCATTTTACTGTAGCCTAATATAGGATGTTTACGGCGGCCGTAACCCGATGATAATCGGGCGCCATTTATGGGCGTTCGCATTAATGCCTTACGAGCACTTCTCCCATTTGGGTCGTAATAGTCGGCCTTTGTGTTGGCTTGATCAAATCGATAGAGGGGATTTTTTTTCTCACGCAATATAAGATTCGAGTATAAGATATTTCCATATCGAGAAAAATGGCCATTCTCAAGAGTATATTTTTCATAAAGAACGCGAAAGCTATCTCCCCTCTGAAAGTCTCTTTGAAAATCAACGTCCCAAGAATAAATTCTAATCAATTCCATTATTATCTGAGGGGGTATATTTGATTTTAAGGCTGACTTATAAAGACTTGATTTAATTACTCCAGTTGATAAATGAGTTGTTCGTTTGTCTATTTTTCGTAATTTTTTGGTAAGATATTTGTTATTTAGGGTCTTTGATACTATGTAAGTATCGTGCAAACTAGGTATGATCGAGACTGAATATAAATCTCGTAAATTTTCATTCTTAGTTTTTGAGTTTGATGTATTATCCGCTTTAAATATAATTTTTACATGATCACCTGGTTTTAGCCTTTTTGGGTCAAATTTTTGCGCTAATGATTTAATCAAAAGGGTTGCTTCTCTAATTGTTATATGAGATCGAGTTAGCACTTCAATTAACGTATCACCCTTATTAATCTTAATTTTGGTCTCTATGAATCTTTGTGTTTTTGCAATTGGCAACTTGGCACTAGATGTTGGAATAATTTTTTTTTTGGCGTTTAGCGATATCGGCTTTTTATTGTCAAGCAATTTGTATTTTAAGATTAAAGGACTCAAGTTTGTTAACCAGATTGGAAATACAGCAAAGGCTACAATTATAACCAAGGTTAATTTTGGTGATTTGATAATATGACTTTTAAAAGAACTAAATCGCGACACTTTTATGATTCTATAAAATATTTATCAAACATGGGTACACATTTAAACTGAGAATGGATTTTTTTTACTTTCATAAAATAACAAAACTTTTAATAATATTGAAGAAAATAATTTAAAATATAATTTATTTTTTAAAGTTTATCGAAGTTTTTTAATTATATTAAAAATGGTTAATAAATTAAAAATTTTATATTTTTTTTATTATTTTAATTATTAACTAAATACTGTATAATATGATTTAACTTACTGTTTTTATTAATATTTTTATTTTATAACTAAAATTTTAATAATAAAATCAATTTTTTCTTGTCTTAAAACTCATAATAGATTAATTGCTGGTCATAATTAGGATGATAATTTACAATAAAAAGAATAATTAGAGTTTTAAACATTTTGAGCTAACTGCTAATTTTTACCCAGGATCTGGACTAAAATATAATGATTAATTCTTCAAAAAGACCGCCTCTTGAAGTTCCTCAAGGAGAAAATCAGGTATTATTACACTCGTGTTGTGCGCCCTGTTCCGGGGATGTGATGGCAGAGTTAAAGAGATCAAAGATCCAATATACCATTCTTTTCTACAATCCCAATATACACCCTACCAAAGAATATGAGCTTCGTAAAACTGAAAATAAAAGGTTTGCAAGCAAGCTTAAAGTGCCATTTGTCGATCTGGATTACGATAAAGATAATTGGTTTTCAAAGGTTAAAGGATACGAATTAGAACCGGAACGGGGGTATCGATGTACGCTTTGTTTTGATATGCGCTTTGAACGCTCGGCTTTATACGCGTCAGAGAACGGTTTTAAGGTCTTTTCAAGTACCCTGGGAACATCGCGATGGAAAAATATCCATCAGATTAATGGTTGTGGTACTCGAGCAGCAAACAGGTATCAAAATTTAATTTATTGGACCTTTAATTGGCGAAAAGGTGGCGGCTCAAATAGGATGATTGAGATTTCTAAAAATGAAAAATTCTATCAGCAGGAATATTGTGGGTGTGTGTTTAGTCTAAGAGATACAAATAAAAGTAGGCTAGACCGAGGTATTAATCCTATTAGAATTGGTGAAAAGTTTTATGGAAGCTAGGTTTTTTAATAGTATTTAATCAAAAAAATGGTGGTCACGGGCAGATTCGAACTGCCGACTTCCAGATTAGGAATGGGAAATAGATGGATTAATCCACCACCAAGACCAAAAGTCGAAGGGGAGTTTAACTTCGATACTTCTAATACTATTGACTATTCACCATCAGATGTTTGGAACACGATTTCGAGACAAGTTGGAAAGAAGAAGTTGAAGAAAAGGAAGGAGTTGAAACAAACCCATAAATGACTGGCTATTTGTGATGACGACATAGGGTGTTTTGTTATGAAAGGAAACCCAGTTGATTAATCAAAATCAACTGGGTTTCTTAGTTTGTGTCTGAAGAGAGAATCTTACATCTACTCTTATTTAGGTGTTTAGGTGTTCCAAAAGTAGTTGGTTTAGAACATCAGAATCCCGAAAATCAGAATGGGGGTTTTCTGGTGTTTTCTGAAGCCTATTTCA
>CENP01137776.1_pt1 | contig 21344 bp, 20 predicted proteins | sample 361281 | NCBI WGS metagenome assembly CENP01 (sample SAMEA2591122, study PRJEB7988) | marine metagenome | biome: marine biome (ENVO:00000447); feature: deep chlorophyll maximum layer (ENVO:xxxxxxxx); material: saline water (ENVO:00002010), including plankton (ENVO:xxxxxxxx) | depth 70 m | reverse complement strand
TGCCAGACTGCTCCACCCCGCACCGTATTTAAGGAGTGTACTTACAGAAATCAAATTTATCAAGTAAGTATCCGAAAAATATGATCAAGTAATATATCTGGAAATAAAAACATTAGAAGAATTGCTGCAGGAATAATTGTTAAAATCAAAAGTGAAAGCTTTCCTTTAATATTAAGAAGACTATTAGAATCTTCTTCAAAAAACATAAACCAAATTATTCTTAGATAATAATATAAACCAATTACCGTAAAAAGAACCACTATGACAGCAGTAATTATAAAATCCCTATTGACTAATGCATCTAGAATAATATATTTAGCATAAAAACCAACAGTTAATGGTATTCCAGCAGTTGAGAGTAATGTGATCATAAACAAAACTGAAATATAACCTGATTTAACTGAAAGTCCCTTAAAATCTTTTATATAGATTAAATCAAATTTTCTTGATGAAATAAAAGTTATCAATGATATTGCAGACACAGTTGCTAAAGAATAAGTGATTATATAAAACGCAGCGATAGAAAAATTATTTGCGAATGCTGAAAATATCGCTAAAAAAATAAAGCCTGCATTCGCAACTCCCGAATAAGCTAACATTCTCATTATTTTCTTTTGTGCTAATGCATATAAATTTCCAATAAGAATAGAAAAAACTCCCAGCAACAAAAGTAAACTTGAGAAATTTTCATCACTTATTATTGGATTACTATATAAAAATCTATATGCTAAAACGAAGAAAGCAATTTTAGGTATTGACGCTATAAAATTTGTAACGGGTAATGGTGCTCCCTCATATACATCAGGCAACCACATATGAAAGGGTGCAACAGCAAATTTAAAAGCTACACCAATGAAAATCAAAACATATGAAAACAAGTATAAATTTGAGGTTTCATTAGATAATGAAAATTTCGCGATATCATCAATAAATAAAGTACCTGTGATTCCATATAGATATGAGAATCCAAACAATATTATACCTGAAGCAATTGTACTTAAAACGAAGTACTTCACAGCAGCTTCACTTGATAAAAAACTTGATCTGTTTAAAGCAATTAAAGAATATAAGCTAAGTGATGATAGCTCTATTCCAAGAAAAAGAACTATTAAATTATTTGAAGATATTATTATCAAGCATCCAATTAATGCAAAAGTAAGTAGTGAATAAAATTCACCAGAAATAAGATTTTTATTTTTGAGATAATTTCTTGATACTAATATTTGAATTAAGAAAAGAAAATAACATAAAAACTTAAAAAGATCGGTAACTTCACTTTTTATTATTGATTCATTGAAAATTAAAATTGATTCACTTGAATAATTTTGAAATCCTAAAAAAAAAGCAAAAATTATTGAGAACACTGCTAAATGAAATACATACTTTTCAGAAAACTTATATATACCGGCCATCAAAATAATCATTGCCATTAAAAATAATAAAATTTCAGGAGAAAAATTTACTAAACTATTAATTGTGATTTCTGCAATCATATTTTTAAAATTATATTGTTAGACATTACTTTTAATGATTCATTCATAAAGCTTACGATGAAATCAGGATAAAAACCAAGAATAAGCACAATTATTGCCATGGTAAAAAGAAGTATCTTCTCTAAAAAGCTTGCATCTATACATTCTTTCATTTCTACTTTAATTTCACCAAAAATTACTCTTTTTACAAGCCATAAAGAATATACAGCAGATATTATTAGAGTTGTGGAAGCTAAAAAAGCATAAATGTAATTTGCTTTAAATGCTGAAATTATAATAAGAAGTTCGCCTACAAAACTAGAGGTTCCTGGCAAACCGCAGTTTGCCAACGCAAAGAATACAAAAAACCAACTATAAATAGGCATTTTATTTAATAAACCACTTAAGTCGGATATTTTTTTTGTTTTGAACCTATCATAAATAGAGCCAACGCATATGAATAATGCTGCTGATACAAAACCATGTGAAATTATTTGATACATACTTCCTGATAAACTAATAACTAAATCTTTACTACTTTCAGTATTATCGAATAATTGAAAAATTATAAAAAAACCAAGAGTTACAAATCCCATATGAGATATAGAAGAATAAGCTATTAATTTCTTCATATCATTTTGTGATATAGCAACTATTCCCACATAGACAATTGCTACTAATGATAAAAATATAAAATACAAATCCAAGGACTGCGCTCCTAAAGGTACTACGGGTATGACATATCTTATAAATCCATAAGCACCAACTTTTAAAAGTATAGCTGCAAGAACTACAGAGCCTGAAGTTGGAGCTTCAACATGTGCGTCAGGCAACCATGTATGAAAAGGAAACATAGGAATTTTAATTGCAAAAGCAATGGCCATTGCTAAAAAAAGCCACTCCTGTTCTTCTAAAGAGAAACTTGATTTATAAAATAAATCTACACTAAAGGAAGAGATAGAAGAATTTATATACAGAAATGATATTAAAAGAAGAATAGACCCTAAAAATGTATATATAAAAAATTTAATGGATGCATAAATTCTATTCAACCCTCCCCAAATACCAATAATTAAAAACATAGGAATCAATAGTGCTTCAAAAAAAATATAAAATAATATAGCGTCTAAAGCAGAAAAAACTCCAATAGTTAAACCATTAGCAATTAAGAAACTTGCATAATATTGATTTCGTTTTTTTATTAATAAAGTCGAATTATATAAGGCAACTATCAAAAAAATTATCGTATTTAATAAAATTAATAAAATAGATATAGAATCAACACCTAAAAAATAGTTGATATTGAATGAAGGAATCCAACGTACTTTTTCTATAAACTGAAAATCAGGTATATTATTATTATAATTAAATAAAAGAAATAACGAAAATAAAAAAATTACAAAATTAATTAAAATATTATATAGGTCTAAAAGAAAATTATCTTTCTTATAAAAAAGTATAAAAATACCAGATAATATTGGCGACCAAATTAGTAAGGATAATATATATTCCACTATAAAACCCTCATTAATATAATTCCAAAAATAATAACTAAAGAAAACACAATAGAAAATGCATAATGATATAAATATCCACTACTCATATTTTTTAAAAGACCAGAAACACTGTTAATTTTTTTTGGCAAACCGTTTACTATGGAAATATCTATAAATCCTAAATCTAATTTTTGAGAAAGATATGTTGAAGAATTTTTTAATAGTTTTGAAATATAAATAAAAAATTCATCAAATTTATATTTTGACTTTATTACTATTGTTATATAATTAATAAATTTACTATCTAAAAATTTGATTTTAATATTATCTTTATATAATTTTTTTGCAATAATAAATCCTAAAATTAATGCTACAGAGGCGGGAGAAAATATTCCATGCTTTATAAAAGATATCATATCGTCGTAATAATTAACTTCTGCTTGATACATAAATATTGGCAGCTCTACAAATATCTTAATTAAATAGCCAGATAAAATAGATAGAATAGAAAGTACTATTAATGGAAAAGTAATAATCTTTGATTGTTCCTTGATATTATGCAAATCATTTCCTCTATATTCATTATAAAAAACAAAAAATAAAAGTCTTAATGAGTAAATAGTAGTTACCAAAGCGCCAAATAATAACATTAGATAAGCAATAAATGAGATCGTATTATCTTTATAAAGCATTACTTCTAATATTAAATCTTTAGAGAAAAATCCTGATGTAAATGGAAATCCTATAATACATAAAGTGCCTATTAAGAAACTAATATAAGTTATTGGTAGCTTTGATTTTAAACCACCCATTTTTCTTATGTCTTGATTATGATGAAGAGACATAATTACAGATCCAGCACATAAAAATAATAAAGCCTTAAAAAAGGCATGGGTATACAAATGAAAAAAAGATGTGCTGTAAGCATTAATCCCCAAAGCGGCGACCATATAGCCTAACTGTGATATTGTTGAAAAAGCTATAACTTTCTTAATATCATTTTCAAATATTGCTATAACTCCAATAAATAATGCTGTGGAAGCACCTATTAACAAGATAAAATCATTGGTAAATAAAGCAAGTTCGTATAATGGAGATAATCTAGCAACCATAAATATTCCCGCTGTTACCATTGTAGCTGCGTGTATTAATGCTGATATGGGAGTTGGGCCTTCCATTGAGTCTGGGAGCCAAACATGTAGGGGAATTTGTGCAGATTTTGCCATTGCACCAAAAAATAAAAATAAACAAGCAAAGTCAATGTAATCTAAACCAAAATAGGAATCTAAAGCTGAGACATTCGTTATATTTATACTTGCAAATATAGTTCTGTAGTCAAAGGAATCAAAAGCAGCATATACCATAGCGATTCCTAAAATAAAAAACATGTCTCCTATTCTATTTATAAGAAAAGCTTTTAAATTTGCTTTAATAGCCGATTGCTTTTTATAGAAAAAACCGATTAATAAATAAGAAACAAGACCTACTCCTTCCCAGCCGATGAATAGCTGAATTAAATTATTTGATATTACAAGTAATACCATTGAAAAAGTAAATAAAGCTATATAAGAAAAAAATCTTTTAAAATCTTTCTCATCTTTCATATAGTCGATACTATATAAATGGACTACCGAGGATATAGATAAAACTACCACAAGCATTATTGCAGAAAATTTATCTATTAAATATCCAATACCAATATTCAAGCCGCCAATAGATATCCAGTCATAAAAATTATCATAATAAATAATTTTTTCATTTGAAAAAATATCAAATAATATAAATAATGAGATTATTAAAGAAACAAAAACTAAGGATGTGCTTATTAACCCTGAATAAAAATTATTTAGTTTATCAGTACTTAGGCCAATAATTAAGGTACTTATAATCAAAAGAATAGGTATGTAAATTATTAATGATTCCATGCTTACTAACCTTTAAGTTTATTTATCAAATTTATTTCTAGGGAATTTCTTATCCTAAATAAGGATACTATGATCGCTAGTCCGATAGCAGATTCTGCTGCTGCAACTGCTAAAATAAAAAAAACAAATACTTGACCAGTAATATCAGAGCTATAATGTGAAAAAACTATAAAATTAGTATTTACTGAAAGAAGCATTAACTCTATAGACATAAGTAAAAGTAGAATATTTTTTCTATTAATGAATATTCCTGCAATACTAATACAAAATAAGAGAGCGCTAAAAACTAAATAATGGGTCATTGTTATCATAACTCATCACCCTTTATAACTTTTAATCTTGAATCTTTATTTTCTAAAATTTGTTTACCCGGATCCTGACGGAGCGATCGCTCTCTTTGAGTTAAATTAATAGCTATTGCGGCTATTATTGCGACTAGCAAGATAAAAGCTGTAATCTCAAAGGAAAATATATATTGTGTAAATAACTTGTACCCTATTTCATAAGTATTATTTAGATTTGATGCGACATTTGTCGTAACTTCGTTACTAAAGTCATGGTAAAAGATTATCATGTAAAGCTCTGCAAACATGATAAAAGAGGTAATAACAGAAAATAATAAATATAATTTATTACTAGATTTCTTTTTCACCGGTATGTCGAGAAGCATTATCACAAAAAGAAATAAAACTAAAACTGCGCCGACATATACTAAAACTAAAACAATAGCTAAAAACTCAGCTTTTAATGTTAACCATAAAATTGCACTATTAAAGAATATAAGAACCAAAAGAAGTGCTGCATGAACAGTATTACTAACAATAACTAGACTCATTGAAGAAATTATAATTACAGAAGTAACCAAGTAGAATAATATTGTTAAAATATCCATAAATTTCCTTCTTTAAATTTTTGAAGTCAAATCAGCAGCTATCTCTTTTTCATATTTTTCACCGATCTTTAAAAGATCGCTTTTTTTCATAATATTTTCACCACGCTCTTCAAAGTGGTATTCATAAATTCTAGTTTCTACAATTGCATCAACTGGACAAGCTTCCTCACAGAAACCACAAAATATACATTTAAATAAATCAATATCATATTTAGTTGTTCTTCTAGTACCATCATTTCTTTCTTCTGTATCTATAGAAATTGCCAATGCTGGGCAAACTGCTTCACAAAGTTTGCATCCTATACATCTTTCTTCCCCATTTGGATATCTCCTTAAGGCATGAAGACCTCTAAACCTTGGCGACTGAGGTGCTTTCTCTTCAGGATAGCGTAATGTGATTTTCTTTTTAAACATATTAAGAAATGTTACTTTCATTCCAAGTAATAATTCATAAAGAAAAAAGCTTTTAAAATAATTTTTCATAATATTTTCTCTAAATAAACCAAGGCCCTAACTTTAAATATATAAATATCATTTCTACGAAGATCCAAATTATTGTAATTGGAATTAATATTTTCCATCCAAGCCGCATTATTTGATCATAGCGATACCTTGGGAAAGTTGCTCTAAACCATATAAAACAAAACATAAAAAAGAAGGTTTTTATAATAAACCAATGTATCCCATCATTGATCAGGAATAATAAAATATTATTTGTAAAGTTATTGATCTCAAAAATACCGAGACTGCTAACAGAAAATGGAGATAGCCAACCACCAAAAAATAATATTGCTGTTAATGCTGAAATTAAGATCATGTTTGCATATTCTGCTATAAAAAATATAGCAAAACCCATACCTGAATATTCGACATGGAAACCAGCAACGAGTTCTGATTCTCCTTCTGCTACATCAAATGGAGCTCTATTTGTTTCGGCAACACCTGAAATAAAATAAATCACAAATAATGGAAATAAAGGAACCCAATACCAATTAAAAATAGAACCCTTTTGACCATTAATAATATCTCCAAGATTTAAACTCCCTGAAACCATAATTACACCTACAAGTGCAAACCCCATAGCAATTTCATACGCAATGATTAGAGAAGCTGACCTCATCGCGCCGAGCAAAGCATACTTTGAGTTTGACGCCCAACCAGCAATAATAATCCCGTATATTCCTAATGAAGTCATTGCCAAAACATAAAGTAATCCAGCATTTATATCTGATAAAACCATTACACTATCGAATGGTATTACAGCCCATGCAGCAAAAGCTACAGTAAAAGTAATGACTGGTGCTAAAAGAAATAAAAATTTATTCGAGTCTGTTGGAATTACAATTTCTTTAAAAAATAATTTTACTCCATCAGCCAAGGGTTGCATTAACCCCTTTGGGCCAACAACATTAGGTCCTAATCTAACCTGCATTGAAGCGATAATTTTTCTTTCCGCATAGGTGTAATATGCAACAATTATTAAAAGAGGAATCATAATCATCCCGATTAATATTAATGTATGTGGCAATATACTTAATTCGCTATAAGCAGTGAATATTGTATCCAAAAAGTTATTTATATAATCAAACATTTTCAATAATTATAGGTTCGTATTGCTTTCCAAGATCATAGTGTTCCTTGTTTGAATTTATAATATAAATACAATCATCTGATACATTCTCATCAATAATTAACTCAGCCAATAAAGAGTTTTCGCCTTGTTTTACAAGTACTTTATTTTTTGACATATCTATATTATTTTGTTCTAAAGTCCTTCTATTAACGCTTATAGAATTCTTACTTAAACTCACATTATTTAGTGAGGTGGCTCTTCTAACTATATTATCAATATAATAATTACTACTTCCACCTGATCTAATAAGTGAACCGTTGTGTGAATTATTTTTAATATCAATGTTTTTATATTCTAGGTTTTCAAAAGGTTTATAATCGCGTATTGATGAATCAACCTCATTTAAAATATCAATGTAATCTAAAGAATTTTCTACATTAGCACCAAAGATTGATCTTAATTTTGTTAATATTTTCCAACCTTCTTTAGAATCATGATGAGGTTGGCATGCTTGAACAAAAGACTGCCACTGTCCCTCAATGTTAATGAAAGTGCCAGGACTTTCAAAAATTGTTGCTAAAGGCAGAATTACATCGTAATAACTTTTTTCTTCTTCTGTTATAAAATTCTGAAAGCCTAAAACAAACTTAGCCTGTTCAAGTGAATTTTTTAGTTCTGAGTAATAATAGAAATCAATTAATTCTAAATTATAAATTATATAGCACTCCATATTTCCAATAATTGAATCATAAACGTTAAGTCCGTTATTCTTAATTCCTCTTAAAGCCTCTGTTTTATTTGGTAAACATCCAGTTAAATATGCCCCAGCTTCATTGCTATTATTGCCAAGATAAGCTTTATTTGATTTTGTTAATGTTGAAATTATATCTATAAGAATTTTAAAAAAAGCATAATCAGGATGATTCTTTAAGTTAGAGCCAAGGATTATTAGAGAATTCTTAGTTAAAATATCATTACTAATTTCAATAATTTTTTTGTTGGAAAGTCCCTTAAATTTTTTCTTTATACCATCAGGAATAGTAAATTTTTTCAAAGATTTATCATTTATAGTAATAATTGTTAAATACTCAACTATATCAATAAGAGTTTCAGCTAGTTGATTTGGATTTACTAAAAATGAGTTATTAATATCAAAATTATAATTATAACTGTATGAATGTATAGAATTGATTTTTGCATTTTTTAAATACGCTTTTCTTATTTTATGAGATAGTATTGGTTGTTCATATGTAATATTACTATCAATAAGTAATACAGATTCTATATTTTCAATTTCCTCAATATTTATATCTATCTTTGGAAAAATCAATTCATCCTCATATTCAAATTTATTTTGAGAAACTCTATGGTCTATATTATTTATATTAATTTCTCTAAGCCATTTCTGAAATAGATATTGTTCTTCTACTGTTGAATTTGCGCTTACAAATCCTGCGGATTTATTAAATTTCACTTTATTTATTTTTTCATAAATAATCTCAAACGCCTGCTCCCATTCAACCTCAACATGACGACCATTTATTTTAGCGATTGGTTTTTTTACTCTATCAGTATGCTCCATAGCTTCGTAAGAAAATCTGTCTCTGTCCGAAATCCAAACTTCATTAATTTTTTTATTCTCATGAGGAACTACTCGAAAAACACTATTATCTAAAACATGTAAATCCATATTGGAGCCAACGCAATCATGAGAAGATATATGTTTAACCTCTTCTAATTCCCAAGTTCTTCCTTTCATATGTGAAGGTGCTGCATTCAAAGCTCCTACTGGGCAAATATCTATCATATTGCCTGACATTGGGGAATCAATTGCTGATTTTAAGTATGTTCTAATTTCCATACCTTCACCTCTTCCAAAAGCGCCAAATTCTTTGATACCTGCTATTTCCTCTCCAAATCTTACACATCTTGTGCAGTGAATACATCTTGTCATATTGGTAGTTATCAACGGTCCTATTTTATAGTCCATTACAATTCTTTTCTCTTGCTCATACCTTGATTTAACTCTTCCATGCATTAAAGCTTGATCTTGTAGTTCACACATTCCGCCTTGGTCACATACAGGACAATCAAGAGGGTGATTTATCAGCAAAAATTCCATTGTATTTTTTTGAGAATTAGAGGCTAATTCAGATTTAGTAAAATATTCTTGATCCTCCATAGCTGGAGTTGAACATGCTGGTTGAGGTTTGTTAATTCCAACCTGTTCAACTAAACACATTCTACAGTTTGCAGCAATTGATAATTTATCATGGTAACAAAACCTTGGAATATGGATGCCATTTCTATCTGCAATTTGAATTATAGTTTCACCTTTATTAAAACTACATTCCTTATTATTTATTTTTATTTTCATTTTTGCTGCATTACAAATTCTTTATTATTAGTATAGTTATTATCTACAACTTCTTCTTGGGTTTTAATATACTTTAAAAATTCTTCTTTATAATTTTTTATAAAACTTTCTACTGGCATGGCAGCGGCATCACCCAAGGCGCAAATTGTACTTCCAGAAATCATATTTGGAATAGACTCAAGAGTTTTTAGATCTTCCAAAGTGCCATTACCTTTAAGTATTTTGTCTATAATTTTATACATCCATCCTGTACCTTCTCGACATGGTGTACACTGACCACATGATTCTGAATAATAAAATCTTGCAATTCTATGAATTACTTCAACCATATTTGTATCCTCATCCATAATAATTACTGCTCCTGAGCCAAGTAGCGAGCCAGCCTTTGTTATTGATTCATAATCCATATTTGTTTCCAGCATAATTTCTCCTGGAACAACTGGTACAGAAGAACCGCCAGGAATTACGGCTTTAATTTTCTTTCCATTTTTCATCCCACCTGCTAAATCTAATAATTTTTTAAATGGAGTGCCTAATGGAATTTCATAATTACCAGGTTTATTAACATGTCCCGATACAGAAAAACATTTAAATCCTGGACTATCTTTTGTTCCTACAGAATTAAACCATTCGGGACCATTTTCAATAATTTTAGGGATCGAAGCTAACGTTTCTACATTATTAATAATTGTTGGGCGACCAAATAATCCTTTTACAGCAGGAAAAGGAGGTTTGAATCTTGGGAAACCTTTCTTTCCTTCTATTGATTCAAGCATGGCAGTTTCCTCGCCAACAATATAAGCACCAGCGCCTATTAAGTCATGAAGCTCAATATTAATATTGCTGTTTAATATATTCTTCCCTATAAGCTTATTATCATAAGCATCATACAATGCGGTTTTAAAAGTTGAATATACATCATCAATAAATTCACCTCTTAAATAACAATATGCAACTTCAGCGCCTATTGCATAACTAGCAATTAACATACCTTCAATAAGTGCGTGAGGATTATATCTTAAGATATCTCTATCTTTACATGTGCCAGGCTCAGATTCATCAGCATTACAAACTAAATACTTGATATCTTCTGAATCTTGATTTATAAAACTCCATTTTCTACCCGTTGGAAAACCAGCGCCACCTCTACCTCTAAGTCCAGACTTTAAAACTAATTCAATAATTTCTTTTTTACTCATTGAAGAAGAAACAATTTTTTTCCATGTAGAGTAACCGCCTTGATCGACATATGTTTCAAATGTGTTAGGTTTGTCACTTGACAAAGTTGAGTAACATAGTTCATTAATTCTTATCTTATCTTCCATCATCTAAGTCTCTTATTATTTCGTCAATTTTCTGCTTTGTTAAATTTTCATAATATTTATGATTAACTTGCATCATTGGAGCTCCCGCACAGGCAGCTAGGCACTCTCTTTCATCTTTTAAAAAGAATTTGTCAGAAGAACATCCAACTTTAATTTTAAGTTTTTTTTCAAGATAAGATAAAATTTCATCAGATCCATTTAGCATGCAAGAAACATTTGTACATACCGAGATCGTGTGCTTCCCTACTTTATCTAATTCGAACATTGAGTAAAAAGCTGCTATTTCATAAACATCAATTTTTTCTACATTAAGAAATTCTGCTAAAGCATCAACATGTGCGCTCTGAATATATTTACTTTCTTTCTGAATTTGATGAAGACCATAAATTATCGCAGGTTTTTTTTCATTAGAAGGAAATTTAAGTAACCATTTATTTATTTTGTTACAAATTTCACCAGGTATATTATATGAGTTCATGTTTTCCATAAAAAAACTACCTATCAATTTCTCCAAAAACAATGTCTTGTGTTCCAATTACAGCAACAACATCAGATATCATGTGACCATTTACCATTTCATTAAGCGCAGCAAGATGAGGAAATCCAGGTGCACGTATTTTAACCCTATATGGCTTGTTCGAACCATCAGATATCAATGTGACTCCAAATTCACCCTTTGGATGCTCAACAGCACTGTAAACCTCTCCTTCAGGAAGACAATAACCTTCGGTAAAAAGTTTAAAATGATAAATCAGAGACTCCATGTCTTCATTAATTTCATCTCTGCTAGGTGCTGTTATTTTGTTATTATCCGATAAAAACTCACCATCATTATTTTTTAACCACTCAACGCATTGCTGAATAATTTTATTTGACTGTCTCATTTCTTCCATTCTAACTAGATATCTATCGTAACAATCTCCATTTGTGCCAATAGGAATATCAAATGACAGATCTTTATATACCTCATAGGGTTGTTTTTTTCTAAGGTCCCAGGCAATGCCAGATCCTCTAAGCATAGGCCCGGTAAATCCAAGTTGCAGAGCTCTTTCTTGTGAAACGATACCAATATCTACAGTTCTTTGTTTCCAAATTCTATTATCAGTAAGAAGAGTCTCATATTCGTCGATACATTTCGGAAATCTACTCGTAAAATCATCAATAAAATCTAATAAAGTTCCCTCTCTAGACTCATTTAATTTATTTATTTCTTTTTTTGATTTCCATTTTGTCTCTGTATATTTTGGCATTTCTAGAGGTAGATCTCTAGCAACTCCGCCTGGTCTATAATAAGTTGCATGCATTCTTGTTCCTGAAACCGCCTCATAACAATCCATTAAGTCTTCTCTTTCCCTGAACGCATATAAAAATACCGACATTGCTCCAATATCTAACGCATGAGCACCTAACCACATAAGATGATTTAGCACCCTTGTAATTTCATCAAACATTACTCGAATATACTTTGCTCTTATTGGAATATCTAAATCTAAAAGTTTTTCTATTGATAAAACATAAGCATGTTCATTACTCATCATAGAAACATAGTCCAATCTATCCATATAGCCTATACTTTGATTGTATGGTTTACTCTCAGCAAGTTTCTCAGTTCCTCTATGTAATAAACCAATGTGAGGATCAGCTCTAACAATTACCTCGCCTTCTAACTCTAATATTAATCTCAATACACCATGTGCTGAAGGATGTTGGGGGCCAAAATTCATTGTATAACTTTTTATTTCAGGCATTTTTATCTTCCTTATTTGATATTTCTCTAATAACTTTTGGAATTAAAACTCTTGGTTTAATTGTTACAGGCTGATAAACAACTCTTTCTTTTTCGAGGTCATAATTTACTTCAACGTTGCCAATTAGCGGAAAATCCTTTCTAAGCGGATGCCCAATAAAACCATAGTCAGTTAAAATTCTTCTTAAATCTGGATGATCAGAGAATACAATGCCAAATAAATCATAAGCTTCTCTTTCGTACCAATTTGCTGAAGACCAGATTGATGTAACGGATGGCAAAGATGGGCTTTCGTCATCATCGCAATAAAATTTAATTTTTAGTCTGACATTTGAACTTGTAGATAATAAATTATATATCGCAGCAAACCTTTTAACTGGCTGGTTATAATTAGTTTTTGTAGACTCGTAAGTGTATCTTCCACTACTATCTTTTTTTATACCTCTACTGTAGCCCTTGTTATTAGCATTTTTTGCATTCCATTCACTGACACCATAATCAGAGTAATCAACAGCGGTTATATCTATAAGTGTTTCAAACTTAATGATGCTATTACTTTGAAAAATATTCATCACTTTTAATAAATCATTGGTATTAAAAGATACAGTATCCTTGTTTTCAAATAAAAATTCGTATTCATGTAAGTTACGATCAAAAAGTTCCTTCAAAATATCATTTTGATTTAAAAATAATTGACTATTTGACTTATCTTGATTATTCATAGTGAATGCCTATTATTAAATGAGAGTTATCTTTTGATAGATTTTTTATTATGAATTTTATTTTTTAGCTGCATAATTCCATAAAGCAATGCTTCCGCTGTTGGAGGACAGCCTGGCACATAAATATCAACAGGAATTATTCTATCGCAACCTCTAACAACAGAGTATGAGTAGTGGTAATACCCTCCACCATTTGCACATGAACCCATTGATATTACCCATTTTGGATCTGCCATTTGATCATAGACTTTTCTCAAAGCCGGAGCCATTTTATTTACCAAGGTACCCGCAATAATTATTACATCTGACTGTCTAGGACTTGGTCTAAACATCATGCCATATCTATCTAGGTCATACCTTGATGCTCCAGCATGCATCATTTCAATAGCGCAACATGCTAATCCAAATGTCATTGGCCACATTGATCCGGTATTTGCCCAATTAATTAAATCTTTTGATGACGCGGTAACGTATCCATTAGTATTGCTATTTAAAGACTCTATAATATCCATAACTTAATCCCAGTTTAGGGCTCCTTTTTTCCACTCATATATAAAACCTATAACTAAAACTATCAAAAAAATACTCATTGCTATTAAACCGTTAAATCCTAGACTATCTAAAGCAACTGCCCACGGAAATAAGAATGCAATTTCTAAATCAAAAATAATAAATAGAATTGCTACTAGATAAAACCTAATATCAAATTTCATACGAGCATCACTAAAGTTTTCAAAGCCACATTCATAAGCTGAGCTCTTGGCTTTATTTTTTTCACCTTTATTTATTATTCTTGAAGCGATTATAGGTAATGCACCTATAATAATACTGACAATAATGAATAATAAAATTGGAAAATAGTTATTTAACATAATATTAATACGCCCTTGTGTCACAAAAAACAATGATATCTGAGAAATAAAAAAATATAAAATAATTTTACTTAATTTAACATAATATATTTCCATTTAGTTCTAAGTAAAATTACAACATATTATTTAAATATTACAATAGTTTAAAGTGAAAAATATTTTATGGGAGTATATACAAAGCCTATAAAGAAGCTTTTCTGGTGCCGATGGCCGGAGTCGAACCGGCACAGCTTTCGCCACTGCCCCCTCAAGACAGCGTGTCTACCAATTCCACCACATCGGCAAGTTCAAATTAATTAGTCAGGAATAACTAAATCATCTTGCAAGCTGTCTGTTGAGTTAGATTTATTATTATCATCATCTAAAACTTCATCTTCAACATCGGAAGAGTTATTTTGAATAATAACACTATCACTCTCTGAAACTTTACTTTTAGCTAAATATGCTAATGCTAAACAGTTTAAAAAAAATAGAACAACTAAAAAAGTAGTTAGTTTTGTAATGAAATTTCCAGCTCCGGATGCTCCAAAAACTGCACCGGAAGATCCACCACCAAACATTCCGCTAGCATCCCCCTTACCTTGTTGCATTAATATAAAAAATATTATCAATACTGATAAGATTACTGCAACTACTAATAAAATTGTATAAATCATATATTTTCCTTAAATTTTTAAATTACATATTGTGGTAAACTCTTTAACATCTAACGAAGCACCCCCAATCAAAACTCCATCAACATTCGGAGCAGAAAGTATATCGTTCGCATTTTTTGAATTTACACTACCTCCGTAAAGAACCATTATATCTTTTTCTTTTGCAAAAGGGTGATTTTCTGAAACATAAGTTTTGATAAATCTATGTATGTGAGAAATGTTATCTATTGTTGGAGTATTACCAGTCCCTATTGCCCATACGGGTTCATAGGCAATGATAGCTTTTTTTGAGCTAATTACAGGATAATTATCTTTACAACATAAATCTTCAAGTTGTTTTTTTAGGACATCACAGGTATTACCACTTTTTTTTGAATCTTCGTTCTCGCCAACACAAAAAATAGCTTGCAATCCATTAGAGTTATACAAATCGTTTGCTGCACTATATGTATATTGATCTGATAAATTTCTAATTTCTGAATGCCCAATTAAAATATAGTCACATCCATTATCCAAAAACATTTCACTGGTTGTTCCGCTTGTATGAGTGCTACCCCCGTCAGAATTTATTCTCTGCCCACCAACTGAAAAATTTTTCTCAACTTTATAGCTATGAACTTGACTAATATATAGATCTGGCGGAAATAAAATTATTTGATTATTAGAATTTTTATTCTTAAGAAAAAAATCAAAATAATTTTTTATAAATTCTATATTCCCATTATTTTTCCAATTCCCAGCGATAATTTTGTTCATAATAAATTCTTTAACTTATCTTCAATATAATCTTTAATCTTTTTACTCATTTCTTCAACAATTTTTTTATCTTTAGCTTCTAACATAATTCTTATACAATTTTCTGTCCCAGACTTTCTAATTATCAATCTTAATTCGTTATAAGAAAATTTATCTGAAGCCTCTTTTATTGCAATATTAATAATATTTTCTGGTAGATTTTGCTTGAAAAATATATTTGTAATTTTTTGTGGATATTTTTCTAATGGACTATTTTTATTATTTTTGATAAGAATATCAGAATAAAATAAAAATTGTAATGCTGCTATAATTGAATCTCCAGAAGTTGCATGATTTAACATTAAAATATGTCCTGAGGTTTCTCCGCCTAACTCATAATCATTTTTTTTAAGCTCGTTAAGAACGTATTTATCTCCTACGTCAGTCCTTATAAATTTAATACCCACTGTTTTCAAATAATTTTCTAATGCACAATTAGTCATGGTTGTTCCAACAATTCCAGAAATTTTTTCTTGATTAATGATTTTTCCTCGAATAATCGTATACAAAATATCATCACCATCTAAAAAATTATTATTTTCATCTATAATAATAATCCTATCTCCATCTCCATCCATAGAAATTCCATACATTGAGTGATCCTTACTAATTTGATCTGGTAAATTTTTCAGATATGTTGATCCACACTTTTCATTGATATTTTTTCCATTAGGTTTGTCGTTATAACAATTTACTTGATAACCTGCTTTGATAAAAACTTCTTTTCCAACTTCATAGTTTGCACCATTAGCCAAATCTAATGTCAATCTTATATTATTATTTGTATTTTTATTTAAACTTACAGTCTTCAAACACGAGTCAATATATTCTTTTTTAATATCTTTAGATATGTCAACTAAATTACAATTGTTATTACAAATATAATTTTCATTAACTAGTTTCTCGATATAATTTTCAATGTAATTTTCATCTTCAAGGCTAATCTTATATCCATTTTTATTAAATATTTTTATTCCATTGTCTTGATATAGGTTATGTGAAGCGCTTACCACAATACCGAGATCATAATTATTTTTCCTAGTGTAAAAAGCTATTGCTGGAGTTGATATTATTCCTGCATTATGAATAATACAGTTTTCAGAGCTTAGTCCCACAGAAATTAAATCAATTATTTTGTTAGATGATTCTCTTGTATCACAGCCAAATACTATTTTTTTTCTAGAATCGTTATTAGATTTGAGAAGTGATTTGGCTATTGCTGCTCCAAGAATCAAGAAAAAATTTTCAGTCAAAGGTTCACTGCCGAATTCCCCACGAATTCCATCAGTACCAAAATACTTCTTAGACATTATTTTTTTTAGTGATTACTTGCCGGATCAGAAAAACCTGATTCTTTGATATCACTGCTGTTAGAAGAGGATTTATTATCATCATCGTTTTTGTCATCCCATCCTTTTGGTGGGCGAGGTTTTATTCCAGCCATAATATCATCAATTTGGTCTTTATCTATAGTTTCATATGTCATAAGTGCTTGTGACATAGCGTGAAGCTTATCCATATTATCTTTAATCATTTTTGTTGCTGTAGCATATGATTTATCAACTAACAGCCTAACTTCAGAATCAATATCATTTGCAGTATCGTCTGACATTGTTTTTGTTTGTGTTACAGATCTACCAAGAAAAACTTCTCCTTCTTCATCCGAATAAGACATAGGCCCCATTTTTTCAGACAAACCCCATTTAGTGACCATATTTTTAGCAATCTCTGTAGCTCTTTCGATATCATTAGACGCTCCAGTTGTTACTTTGTCTTTTCCATAAATTAACTCTTCTGCAATCCTACCTCCGTATAAGGTACAAATCTGACTTTCTAAGCGCTGCTTGTTATTGCTATATCTATCGTCTTCTGGAAGGAACATTGTAACTCCTAGAGCCCTTCCTCTAGGGATAATTGTTACTTTATGAACAGGGTCATGTTCAGGAACAAGCCTTCCAACTATTGCATGACCTGATTCATGGTAGGCTGTCAGCTCCTTTTCTTCTTCACTCATTACCATTGACTTTCTTTCTGCTCCCATCATAATTTTATCTTTAGCAAGTTCAAACTCATTCATTCCTACTTTGCTATTATTTGCTCTAGCAGAGAACAGTGCTGCTTCATTAACAAGATTAGCTAAATCTGCTCCTGAAAAACCTGGTGTTCCTCTTGCAATGATTGATGGAACGACATCATCAGCAATAGGTACTTTTCTCATATGAACTTTTAAAATTTGCTCTCTTCCTCTAATATCTGGAAGAGGAACCACAACTTGTCTATCAAATCTTCCTGGACGAAGAAGAGCGGGATCCAAAACATCGGGCCTGTTCGTTGCGGCTATAACTATAGTTCCTTCATGACCTTCAAAACCATCCATCTCAACTAATAATTGGTTTAAGGTTTGTTCTCTTTCATCATGACCTCCACCAAGACCAGCACCTCTATGTCTCCCAACAGCATCAATCTCATCAATAAATATTATACATGGTGCATGTTTTGTTGCTTGCGCAAACATATCTCTAACTCGAGATGCACCAACTCCGACAAACATCTCTACGAAATCAGATCCCGAGATGGTAAAAAATGGAACTTTTGCTTCACCAGCAATTGCTCTTGCTAACAATGTTTTACCTGTACCTGGGGAGCCAACCATTAAAACACCCTTAGGAATTTTTCCGCCTAACTTTTGAAATTTCGAAGGGTCCTTTAAAAAATCTACAAGTTCTTCTACTTCTTCTTTTGCTTCTTCGACTCCAGCTACGTCAGCAAAGGTAACTTTATTTTGATCTTCTGTCATCATCTTGGCTTTGCTCTTACCAAATGACATCGCTCCTTTACCACCAGAGCCACCTTGCATTTGTCTCATAAAAAATAACCACACTCCAATTAAGAGCAACATTGGGAACCATTGAATTAGTATCTGTAAAAACAATGATGGTTTAGCAGGAGGTTCGGTTAAAATTTCAATATTATTAACCAAAAGATCGTCTACAAGTTTTGGGTCATTTAAACCATATGTTAAAAATGTTGTGCCATTTTTATAGGTGCCCGATATTGTTTTTCCATCAGCTTCAATTAATACACTTTCAATTTGATCATTTTTTACTTGATTTATGAATTCAGAATACGAAAGATTAGTTGAGCTTTCTTGTTGCGGTACAAAGTTATTAAAGACCGACATTATTACTACAGCTATAACAATCCATACCAGCATATTTTTTAACATATCATTCATAATCTTTATCCTAAGTTATCCATTTAATCTAAGTGTTGAAGCCAACATATATATTTCCCTACTATTTGATCTTGAAGCTTTTGGTTTAATAATTCTTACCTTTTTAAAAAATTGTTTTGTTTCTTTTATATATTCGTCAGTACCTTTTCCTTGAAACAACTTTATTAGCAAATTTCCTGATTCATTTAAACTACCTAAAGCAATATCTGTCACAATTTCTGCTAAACTCAATATTGCTGGCACATCAGCACTATCTATACCACTTATATTAGGGGCAATATCTGACATTACAAGGTCAATTTTATCAAAACAACCGTTTTTTAGGTAATTTTTACCAAAATCCTCAATATCTGACTGTACAAAATTAACATTTTCAATATTTTCCATTTTTAATAGATCTACAGCGGTGATAGTTATATTTTTATGTTTTCTTGACGCGTACTGACTCCAACCTCCTGGAGAACTTCCAAGATCCAGTATTTTTGAATTTGAAGAAATCAGATCATATTTTTCATCAATTTCTTTTAATTTATATACTGCTCTTGAGCGCCAGTTTTCTTTATTTGCAAGCTTAACAAACTCGTCATTAATATGACTTTTATACCAATTATTTGTTTTTTTACCCATAGAATATATTTAATATCTCAAATTCCTTATCACCACTTGGGGTTTTTACAGAAGCTATATCTCCCACTTCCTTGCCAATTAATGAGCGAGCTACAGGAGAATTTATCGAGACCATATCACTTTTTATATCGGCCTCATCATCTCCTACAATTGTATAGGTTATTTCTTTTTCATCTTCAAAATCGTAAAGTTTTACTTTTGCACTAAATACAACTTTATTTGTAGTAATTTTTTTAGGGTCAACAATTTCCGCATTTGAAAGTTTTAATTTGATATCTTTAATTCTTCCTTCAATAAAACTTTGTTGTTCACGCGCAGCATGATATTCGGCGTTCTCTTTCAAATCGCCATGCTCTCTTGCTACAGAAATGGCATCAATAATTCTTGGTCTTTCAGTATTTGTAAGATTATTAAGTTCGTCTCTAAGCTTTTTTTCACCACTTATGGTTATAGGAAACTTATCCATAAGTTAATTATGAAGTTGATAAGATTTTTACGCAAGCTTAAAAATATCCTGTAACTTATATACATCTAAATTTTCAGAATAATCTATGGCGCTAACTAGCGCATTTGCTGCAGCGATAGTTGTCGTGTAACAAACTTTATAATTTAGTGCTTCGCGTCTAATAAGATATGAATCTTTTATAGCTTGTTTTGATTGCGTTGTATTTATGATCAAATCAATTTGATTATTTTTAATCATATCTACTATGTGAGTTCTTCCTTCTCTTACTTTATTAACTCTTTGACATTTAATTTTATTTGCTTTTAAAAAATTTTGCGTCCCATGAGTTGCTGCCAAATTAAACCCTAACTTTAAAAGTTTCTCAACAACTTGCATGATATTTTTTTTATCTTCATCTTTGACACTTATAAAGGCGGTTCCCTTTTCTGGAATAACTACATTTGTTGCTATCTGTGATTTTGCAAAAGCTTCGCCAAAATTCTTTCCAATCCCCATTACTTCTCCCGTTGATTTCATTTCTGGGCCTAATATTGGATCTACTCCCGGAAACTTTAAAAAAGGAAATACAACTTCTTTAACATAACAAAAATTATATTTAATATTTTTTGGAAGTTTTTGCTGCTTAATACTTACTCCAAGCATACATTTTGCAGCAATTTTAGCTACAGATATACCAATTGATTTTGAAACAAACGGTATTGTTCTTGATGCCCTCGGATTTACTTCTATAACAAAGATTTTATTATTTTTGATTGCAAACTGAACATTCATTAAACCTTTAACATTTAATTCATTTGCCATTTTTACTGTATTTTCTTTTATTATATTTATTTGTGATTTACTAATTGAATATGTTGGAATTGAACATGCAGAATCTCCAGAATGTACTCCAGCTTCCTCAATATGTTGCATTACTCCTGCTATAAAAACTTCACCTTCAAGATCTCTAACCGCATCAACATCAATCTCTATAGCTTCATTTAAAAATTTATCTATTAACACAGGCGCATCATTTGAAACTTTGACTGCTTCATTTATATATTTTTTCAGTTCTTCAGAGTCATATATCACTTCCATAGCTCTTCCACCTAAAACATAAGATGGCCTAACAATAATCGGATATCCAATCTTATCTGCTTCTTCTAATGCTTGTTTCTTGTTTCT
>CENP01041192.1_pt1 | contig 21351 bp, 24 predicted proteins | sample 361281 | NCBI WGS metagenome assembly CENP01 (sample SAMEA2591122, study PRJEB7988) | marine metagenome | biome: marine biome (ENVO:00000447); feature: deep chlorophyll maximum layer (ENVO:xxxxxxxx); material: saline water (ENVO:00002010), including plankton (ENVO:xxxxxxxx) | depth 70 m | reverse complement strand
GGCGGCGGAGCCGCAGGTGCAACAAATGGAAAAAGTATTGCAGGATATTCAGGTGGTACGGGTGGTAACGCAGGGCCACAACCTTATTCAGGATCAGGTGGAGGTGGCGGTGGTGCCACTACTGTCTTGGTCGACGGTAATGAAATTGCAACCGCTGGAGGCGGTGGTGGAGGGGCCGGCGCAGGTAAAGGTTCAAACGGTACAGCAGGTGTTAACACAAACACAGCAACAAGTAATTCACCAGGCACACTAGGAGAGAATGGTGCATCACACTCTGGAGACGGTGGTGGTGGTGGCGCTGGTGGTGGAGGTACCGATGGAGGTACAGGTGGTAACGGTGGCTCTGGCGACAACGGTGGTACCGGTGGTAAATCAGGATCTAACACAGCGGCCGGTGGCACAGAAGCCAATGGTTCAGGAGTTACCCCAGGAGGAACATCAAACGCATACTATCAGTCAGGCGTTGCAGTTGGTGGCGCAGGAAGTAATCCAGGAGCTGATGGACTGGCAGTTGTAATATTCAATATTTCTGTTGAGGGAAAAATTAAAGTTGGCGGAGCATGGAAAGGCATTACAGACGCTTTTTTTAAAGCCGGTGGGGCATGGAAAAGGGTGACAGCAGGTTATGTCAAGATTGGTGGTGCATGGAAGGCTCTGTTTAATAACGGAATAACTTTTACAAGCACAGCCGCAGGTTTTGGAAATGCTTCAGGTGGATCAACATCAGGTACAGGTGGATCAGGAGGTGGTTGTTTCATTGCAGGCACAATGATATCAATGGCGGATGGATCGCTCAAACCTGTAGAGCAAGTGGACATAGGAGATATTGTTTCGGTGGGTGGTAAAGTGTTTGCAACAGGTAAGTTTTTAATTGACAACTTATATGACTACAACGGAATAAAAGTTTCTGGTACGCACATGGTCAAAGAAGATGGTGCATGGGTCAGAGTCGAAGACAGTAGGATTGGAAGATCATTAGGTGATGATGAAGTAATAGTTTATGTGTTCGGTAATGAAAATAGAAGAATAATTATTAACGGAACAGAGTTTACAGACTACTTCGAATTAAGTGAACAACAAGAATTAATCAATCACGGCGAAGAAATTTTTAGTAATTGGCAGGATCATGATAGACAGATACATGATAAAAATGTTAATATACTGAATGCTTGATAAAAGTTTTTACCACGGGAAACAAGGCGAATGTTTTAGGCAGTTAGACAAACACTGGAAAAACATAAAACACGAGTTTGACACTCAACCTAACAAAACTTTCCTAGATCCAGAAGATTTTTCCGACAGTGTGCGAGGACTGCCTGATGACTTTGATGACAAGTCAGGTGACTACGTTCATGGACAGTGGCGGGCACTTGGAATACAATCAGGAGACCACGAAGGGCAGTCATTCAATGATTATCCTATACTGTATTCTATACTTAGAAAATTTCCTTACAAGACGAATGTTGCGATTATGACAGTTGGTCCAAACACTAAAATTGGTAATCATACGGACAACGAAGGTGGTTGGAGATATCAAATATGTCTAGATGACGGTGGTGGAGATCAAAGCGGTATGTACGTAATGAACATTGATACTAAAAAGCAAGAACTGTACACTTGGAAAGCCGGAGATGCTTTTGTATTTCAGCCTGACAAGCAATTACACAACGGTTTTAACAATAATCTTGGTGAGAGAACCACCTTGCTAATTGACTTTTTCAAAGAATCAGAGTATACTAAAGAGAAGTTTGAAAAATATTACCAGCATTATTCTGAATGTTTTGAAGGGCTGGAAAATTTAGTTGATACATATGAGTCAAGAAAGCAAAAAACCTAGGATATTTGTTACAGGCCACACCAGAGGTATAGGCAAAGCAATATTTGAATTGTACAAATCGAAAGATTATTTTTGTTATGGAGTATCAAAGTCAGAAGGACTAGATGTTGACAAAGACTGTGATGCCGTTGTGCAACAAATGGCAAACTTCAAATATATTGTGTTGAATGCCTACGCAAAAGATAGTCAACTTCGAATGTTGAAAGCAATAATTGATTTGTATAAAAATGACGAGAAGCACGTGGCAGTAATTACAAGCACGTCTGGCACCCAGGCAGGCATGGATAGCAGTCTTAAGCAACAGGAATACAATTGGTATTGCAAAAACAAAAAAGAACTTATTGAATTTATTGAGAAAGCTCAACAAGATTTTTATGATTATCCGATACAGATATATGATGTTTGTCCCGACACTGTGAACACAGACATGAGCGATGGATTATGGGAGGAATACCCAAAGCTGAACGCCGAAGATGTGGCCGAGTGCGTGGACATGTGCTTTTCAAAAAGCTACAACATAAACAAGATAGTGATCCAAAAAAATGCAAAGTAGGAAATGGGACAGAGATAAAGATTATCACACTTTAGTCAAGTGGTGGACTGACTGGGAATTCGGCAAAGTGCCAAAGGAATGCCTGCCACCGGAGGGAGTTATCATTGAGGACAATGGACACCCATTGTGTGCTGGAGGATTGTACGTGGGAGAAGGCACACAGTTTGGATTTATGGAGTGGATTGTGACAGATAAACATGCTGAAAGCCGCAAAATTCACAAAGCCTTAAAGATATGCATTGACAGTATAATGCTAAAGGCAAAAAGCATGGGGCTGAAATTGGTTTACACCGCAACTAAAGAACAGGCTCTACATAAAAGATACACGAAATACCACAATATGATGCTTACGGAGAGTGATGTCAAAACTTTCCTGCGTGATCTTGACGGATCGTATTCCGAGGATTTAAGTTGGATATCCGACGATGAGCAGATCAATAACCGTAATAAATAAGCATAAGGAGTACATTCAAATGGCAACAAAACAAGAAGTAGCAGATTATATCAATGCAAATTATGGATCAGCTTGGACTGACGAGGAAGAAGCAAAGATAGATCAAATGCTAACACCAGAACTGGCTACTATTTTAATTAAGTTAGTGGGTGATGTTAGTTTTTTAGTAGACGTTAGAGACAACACATCAAACAATTAAAGTATGGCATACAAGATAAACAACACATTCGGAACCTTATTGGTCACCCTAGCGGATGGCACGATAAACACAACCACAACAGATCTTACCTTGATTGGTAAGGGATATGCAGGTTTCGGAGAAGCGTTGAACGAAAACCTTGTAAAACTTTTAGAAAATTTTAATAACACATCTGCACCTAACAACAAAGTGCAAGGTCAATTGTGGTTTGACCAAACAAACAAAAGACTCAATGTCTATGACGGAACAAAATTTAAACCTGCAGGTGGACCAACTAACTCCACCACCGCACCAACAAACGCGGTGCTCGGTGATTTTTGGTTTGACACAACCAACTTGCAGTTGTATGTGTACAACGGATCAGCATTCACGCTGGTAGGACCAACATCTGTTGCAGGTTCAGGTGTAACCAATGCAATTCCTGAAACAGTCCAAGACAACACAGGAGTAAACAGAACAATACTTAAATTAGTTGCCAATGATGCAGTGGTTGGCGTTGTATCAAACCTAGCTTTCACTCCAAGCAGTTCAGAGACAGCAGGCGCGGCTTTGGCGGCGGCTGGTTATTCAACAGTTGCACAAGGTATTCAATTATCAAGCACAGTGACATCAGTAAAATTCAGAGGCACATCAACTGATTCTGATTCTTTAGGTGGTGTTGCCGCGGCAAACTATCTACGTTCTAACGCAAATGATACCACATCCGGTAGTTTGGGTGTGTTGAATGACACAGGTGTAACCATAGGAGCAGGTTCAGACATCACTATGAGTCTAAGCAGTGATGACTTCACTATTGCACAGACAACACAGGACAAAGACATTATTTTCACTGTAAATGATGGTGGCGCAACAACCGAGGCTCTAAGGATTAAAGGATCTACAGGTAGAATTGAACATTTGCGAGTAGGTGACCTCACAGTCGATGGCACCAAGACTATAATAAACACAACCATACTGTCTGTAGAAGATAACATAATTGAGTTAAACAGAAACGTATCATCTAATTCTGGAATGCCTAGCTATTCTGGACTTAAGGTGAATAGAGGTGAATCATCAAGTGCTACAGAACAGAATCTTTATTGGGTTTGGGACGAAACGTTTGCCGACGATGGCACAACTATTCATGGAAACGCTGGAGGTGCCTGGACGGCATTCAAAGGATCAGACGGGGACACAGAGCTTGAAGCACCAACATTAGTTGATGTCAGAGCAAACATAGTACACGCAACATCAACATCGGCACAGTACGCAGACTTGGCGGAACGATATGAAGCAGACTGCGACACAGAAGCAGGAGATGTGATGATTTTAGGTGGTTCGGCAGAAGTTACAAAATGTCAAACCGATCTTTCTGATGCAGTGTTTGGCGTAGTTTCTGACTCACCGGCATTTTTAATGAACGCACAAGCAGGCAACAACGACACACACCCTATGGTCGCACTGAAAGGACGTGTTTTTGTTAAGCTGAAGGGAACAGGTGAGGCAGGAGACAGGATTGTTTCTACACTGAACGGTGAGGCACGTGTGGCTACTGCAACTGAATGCAACCATTTTAACGTACTAGGGCGTCTAATAAAAGCTAAATATAATGAAGAAACAGCACTTACAGAGTGTGTGATAGGAGTAAAATAGAATTATGGGATATGTAGCAGGTGAACTAATAAAAGATGACGAATACAACGCATTTGTGGCGAGTTCAAGTTCTCCATTTGGTTACAATCATATCGCAGGTACAGGATCAGGCAATCAAGGACTAGGTCAAACTGAATTGGCACAGGTGGCCGCAAGTGATTCGGAAAAAATTAGAGCGGCCAGCTGGAATTCATTGTTAGCAGGCATCGACAACATTGCCAACCACACAAACGATTCAATGACCACAAGGGGTCAGGTAACAGCAGGTGACACAATCAAAATTAAATCCAACGTTGCCACTGACCTTGCCACTTTATCGGCATCAGTCGCAGGCGGTTGTGTGAATGCCACGGCTCTGTCTGAAAGTTCAGAACTACAAAGTGCGGCATCTGGTACAAGATACAGTGCTACACACGTGGTTGAACTTTCGACTACATTCGCTAGTGGAAATAATTTAAGATTTTTCTTTAACTCAGGTGGTAAGATAAGAATTAAATTGACCAGAACCGGTAACGGTGGTTCATCAGCAACGTCTAAGGACAGCTCAGTCGATGAATTGATCACTGCGATGGGTAACTTCGACATAGGTGCACAGGTTTCGACTAGATCAGGTTCAGGTGAAACATTAACAACAGATGGTTTTGCCAACGGAGTGGATGACTTGGGAACTAGTTACACTACAATATTCAAGATCACACAGGCCAGTGGAACTTACACTACGATGTTTATACAAGGTGAAGCTAAAGTCGACAACGCAACATACGGATCAGCTGTCAAGGTCACAGTCAAGATGACTATAAATGACGTAGACTCAGGTGACGCGGCATTCGATTCTGGAAACTTATCAAGTATCGATGTAAACGCCAACTTCATTGGTACTACAGACTTTGCACTACACACCGTTAATCCTACAACTGCCCAAGGCTTAGGTTCAGTTGTTGGTATATCAGCAAGTGCGATAGAGTCGAACAACGACACCAACGGCTAGGCCAATAATCTACAACACGTATTTTACGCAATTAAATATTGCACATGCAGATTGACATAAAGACCAAAGATCCTATAGAGTTTGCCACTGTAATAGACCTGGACAAGAAAGAACGCTTGGCGTGGATAAACTTTTCTCCCCTCCAAATTGATAACAATTGGTACAAAATTATAATTCCTTGTGATAGGCAAAACATCTCTGATATAACAATAGGCGATGAATCAATTCAACATAGGTTAAATGCTGGAAAGGTGACAGAACGAGGCTATGAAATATGGTTGCACGGTGACATAGCAGAATATTTTTCACGTATTAGCACTTGTATAGCACAAGATGACCTTTTAAGGTTTAAAAATTTAGATAAAATTTATTTGTTTACAGAAAGTTGGAACGAGATAGTAGCTGGTGACTTCATTCCACAGAGTGTTGTGCAGTTTTTCTCTCGCGGAGAAGGCCCTCACTGGTATCACAGAACGGATTTCCATAACCTGCCATTTGTCGAGTATAAAGATAGTGTAGAAAGTGACTTTGACCTTACGGACGATCTCAAGTTTGTTGATACAAAATTCTATGGACAAGGCAAATGCAAGTCACTGCAAAGGCAACCTGTATTACCTACTATCAAAACCGAGGAAATTAAAAATACTAAGCTACGAATGACAATGCAAAAGTTTGGTTTTACTGACATATTGCAAATGCAGTATGTCGAACTACAGCCTAATTCAGTAATACCTGTACACAGGGATGATTTTACTTACGAAGACGGAAGGAATATAATAGACGGGCCTACTCAACTATATTTTTTAATGTCAGGAGATGCCAAAGATGTAAAATTTAAATTTAAAAATGTTGGACTTATTGATGTTAGCAGACCTATTTTTATAAACAATAATAGATTTGTACACAGCTTAGTGTACACAGGAAGTAAGCCACGTGGTGTTTTTCTTGCTTATGGAAAACGCAATTTAAAAAATATTTAGGCCGTTGATTTTGCCAATAATTACTTGTATAATTGAGTTATGGATATTGGCAATATTAAAAAACACTCGGATCTTAATTTCGAAGTAGCACAGGCTAAGAGCAATGCACTGGAAAAAATGCGTTCTCGACAAATCATGGCATACAACGAAAGGCTGTTCAAGGCAGACGCTGACACCATAAATCTTGTAAACACACTCAAACAAAATAACAAAGAGTTCTATGTGTTAGATGTCAACGATAACCCTTGCCATGTCAAGGATCCGGATGCTTTCTTACAAAAATTAATTGAAAGAAATCAGGAAACACTCAACGGATATCATCAGCTACACAAAGATCTCGAAACAAAAGGTCAATAATGAGCACAGGTGTACTGATGTACTGTTTCGACACTCCTGATACAAATTATCATAAGCTGGCCGAACGTTGTGTGGCACAAGTCAAAAAACATCTCCAGTTAGAAATTACAATCGTAACTGACATAGACACCTATAAAAGATTCAAGCCCATGGGTATGATTAATTACAAACTGGTTAAGGCCCAGACCACAAACACTAGATCTTACAGAGGAAAAAAAATCGCCTGGTATAATAAAGAACGTGCTTTAGCATATGAACATTCTCCTTATGACACAACAATACTAATGGATTGTGACTATTTTGTATTCTCTTCCGCACTACTAGAACTATCTAAAACAAAATTTGATGTGTTACTGCACGATAAAGTGAAGGACCTTACAGGAAAAGGCATGATTCTAGGTAATGATGAAAGCACACTTCCGTTGGTCTGGGCAACCGTAACTTTATTTCGTAAATCTGAAAAAGCTAAAGCAATTTTTAATTTAATCAAACATATTCAAGAATATTATGTCCATTACAAGAATCTGTACAGAATAAAGTTCGCTAATTATAGGAATGATTATGCTTTTGCAATAGCGTTACATCAACTAAATCTTGGCAACACCATTCCAAATCCTATGGGAATGTTGGCAGACGACGTGGATGTAATTGATAGTGACAGTGACGGTATAGTATTCAAATATAAAAATAATGTAAACTTCACTTCTGGACTCGACGTACATATTATGGATAAGGAGTGGTGCAATGGATAAAGGATTTGTTTGGTTTGCTCTTAATAATTCAAAAACAGATTATATAGAACTGAGCAGGAAACTAGCACAGAGCATAAAGCAAGTAAACAAGCACAACAAAGTTTGCATAATTACAAACCAACCTTTAGAAGATGATCTGTTTGACGTTGTGAAGGTCTTGAAACACGACGATAGTGCCGAGCAAGAATGGAAACTAAGCAACGAGTATAAGGTTTTTGGACTCACACCATTCAAACACACAATAAAATTGGAAGCTGATATGTTGTTCACACAGAGCACAGATTGGTGGTGGAATCTTTTATGGCAACATGATCAGGTGTTTTCATATAATTGTAAAAATTATAAGGATATGCTAGTTAAAAAAAGTTTATATAGAAAACTTTTCTGGCGTAATCAATTGCCTGACGTTTATAACGGCCTACACTATTTTAGGAGAAGTGCAAAGGCAAAACAGTTCTATGATCTTTGCGAAACTATTATCAAAGATTGGAAGACAGTGAAAGAAAAAATACTTATAAATTGTCATGACGTACAGCCTACCACAGACGTTGTGTATGGGTTGGCAAATAAGATTCAGGACCCTTTGCAGAAAAATAAAATTGACTATGAGTGGTTTAAGTTCATGCACAATAAACAGCTAATAAATGGCATTGGCAGTATATATGAAAATGACGATTATCTTTATCCTATGAAGATAGACACAAAACTATACATAGGTGGATATAGGCAAAAACGAATAGTGCATTATTATAATAAAAAACTTATTGGAGAAATAAATGGAAGAAATTTTTATTAAAATACCAGCTCCTAGAAATAAAGTGCATACCGTTTGTATTGAAGGTAAGCAGATCGAAGTGAGCCTTGAAAAAAAATTAGAGATACAACGTGCCGGTGAGTACTCATTTGTATTGAAGGATGGTGAAATAGTAAGAAAGCCTAGGAAGAAAGTTAAGCTCACATGTCCACATCTCGTAAAAGCCGATGTGGGTGGATACTTTTGCGATGGTGATCCCTACTGGATCACAGAAGTGGACAAGGAAGGATACCAATGGCAGATAAAGTCAGAATAGCCGATTTAGATTTTGTTTACATAAGTTACATGGAGCCCAACAAGGAGGAAAATTGGGCAGATCTTAAAAATAAGGTGCCATGGGCCAAACGTGTTGATGGTGTCAAAGGGTTTGATTCTGCACACAAGGCCGCGGCAGAAATGGCAGAAACTGACTTTTTCATATCTGTCGATGGCGACAATATAATAGATGAAAGATTTTTATTACAAACACTAGACTTTGATAAAACAGATAGGAAAGCAGTCCACAGATGGAGAGCGAAAAACATCATCAACAACCTGGTTTATGGCAATGGTGGATTGGTGGGCTGGGACAAAGAAACCTGCCTTAACATGCACACCCACGAAAATGCAAAAACTAAAAAGGCAGAAATAGATTTTTGTTGGACAGTTAGACATGAAAATTTACACAACTGTTATTCAACAACGGTAATAAATGGTTCAAAGTCACAGGCCTGGATAGCTGGTTACCGAGAAGGAGTTAAGATGAGCCTCGATAGAGGCAAACACATTCCGCCACAGGATTTCAAGGATAAGGTCTGGCCAGGCAATCTTAAAGTTCTTACAACATGGATGAACATAGGAGCAGACGTCGAGTATGGAAAATATGCAATGCTGGGAGCAAGGATGGGTTGTTATTCAACGACCGTGAATACTAATGAATGGACACAGATTAGAGAACTAGACAAGATGGAGGAATACTTCAGGAACGCTGTAATGACCGATAGAATAGATGAAGATCTCAGGACATATGGCGAGAGCCTAAGGCAACAACTGGACATACCGGTCTCAGAAATGGACGAGTATCATAGCAGATTTTTCAAATACTGCATGTCACCCCCTGTGAACAAAGGAGTGCAAGATCGTGAGTACAAGTGATTATAAAGCAGACGCACTGAAAGCCAAGGGAAAACTAGAAGAAGTCTCACCAACAATGTGCCTTGCCAAGTGGAATCAGACCTCACTGCACCTGCCTACAGGTCTGACAAACAGTTGCTATCATCCTCCCCTACACAGAATTGACGAAAGACAGCTGGTGAAAAATCCAGCGGCACTGCACAACACAGTTGAAAAACTAGATCAGAGATTTAAAATGCTCCAAGGAGAGCGTCCTAAAGGATGTTCCTACTGCTGGAAACTAGAGGACACAGGCGAGATGTCAGACAGGCACTATCGTTCGGGTGAGCCATGGGCCATGCAGGACTTCGAGCAGATTAGAAAGAATCCAATGACGACAAGTTGGACACCGAGGTATGTGGAGGTAAACTTCAACAACGCTTGTAATTTCAAGTGTAGTTATTGTTCTCCACAATTCTCAACAACGTGGGGAAAGGAGATCGACAGGTATGGCCAATATCCAACGTCTCCTCCCCACAATGCACCAGAACACTTCCAGGGACGCAGGAGGCCGATCCCCCACAGGGATGAAAACCCATACGTGACCGCGTTTTGGAAATGGTGGCCAACACTGTACAAGAATCTTAAACATTTCCGTATGACCGGAGGTGAGCCAATGATGGACAAAAACACGTACAAGGTTTTCCAATACATAATTGACCATCCGAAGGATGACCTACACTTGAATGTAACTAGCAACATGTGTCCACCAGACAAAAAGTTAAAGGAGAAATACTTCAACATGGTGCAGGAGATATGTATGCAAAGCAAGGTGGAACACATGATGCAGTTTGTTTCGGTTGATGCTTATGGCAAACGTGCAGAGTACATAAGGGACGGACTGGACTTCAACTACATGATGGACAATGTGGAGGAGTTCCTCGATCGAATACCTGTTCGTAACTCAGTGACTTTCATATGCACATACAACAACCTCAGTATAACCAGCATGGATAAACTTTTACATAAAGTCCTTGACCTACGTAAGACATACAGTAAGACGTACCAGCGGGTTTGGTTCGACGTGCCTCTACTACGCCAGCCTGCGTGGCAACAGATAACCATGCTTCCGGAGTCATATCAAAGCATACACGAGGACAACATCAAATACATGCAGGACAACTCCGGCGAGTTGAACGGCCTACACATATTCAAGGACTTTGAGATACAAAAGATGCAAAGGAATCTCGCATATTGGCGCGAAAACGCTGACACAAGTACGCAAAACAAAAAAAACTTTTACGCTTTTTTTAATGAACACGATCGGAGGCGCCTAACTAATTTTTTAAATACCTTCCCTGAGATGGAAGAATTTTGGAAGGAGTGTAAAGCGGCATGAATGATCTAGAATTCAAAAACAAAAAGCTAGACACAAAATCCGCCAGTTTCTGTGCGGCCAAGTGGTACAATGCGACCATATGGTTGGGCAGTGGCATGACCACAAGCTGTCACCATCCTTTGCCACACAAAATAGACCTGGAAGAAATTAAAAAGAACCCAAGTGCAATACACAACACACACCAAAAGAAAGAGCAACGCAGGCAGATGCAGTGCGGTGACAGGCCCGCTGGTTGTGAATATTGCTGGAAGATTGAGGACATAGGCCGTGATTCCATTAGTGACAGGGTCTACAAATCAAAAATTTACTCAGACAAAGAGCTGAACGATGCATATAGATCCGACTACAACAAAGACTTTAATTTGAGGACTTTAGAAATTGCTTTTGACAGAGTTTGCCAATTTGCTTGTACGTACTGTAATCCTGCCTTCAGTTCCACATGGGCAAACAATATTAAAAGGCAAGGCCCATACACAGGACTTGTATCCGATGGGCGTAATCACTTTACCCATGCACATGACAGTGCGGAACCTTACAAAAAGGACGAAACAAATCCTTATGTAGAAGCATTTTACAAATGGTGGGAATCTGACCTCCATAAAAGTTTAGATGAACTACGTATAACGGGTGGTGAACCAATGATGTCACCAAATCTCTGGAGATTGTTAGATTGGATAGAAACACAGGGAGACAAAATGAAACCTGGTATGCGTATAGCAATAAATTCTAATCTAGGTGCCAAACCGGAAATTATCAACAAGTTCAAAGACAAATTGAAAAATTTTGATCACTTTCATTTATACACTAGTTGTGAAGCAACATATGGCCAGGCAGAATACATTAGAGACGGATTAAATTATAGCGATTGGTTTAACAATGTACTTAACATGATGGCTGACAAGATCCCATCGGAAATACATAACATGGCCACAGTCAATGCATTGTGTCTTGAGTCATTGCCTGAATTTCTAGAGAGAATGGTTTGGTTAAAAACTGCCAGTGCAATATACGGGCCAACAATAAATTACACACTTAACATTCTTAGGTTCCCTAGTTTCCAGTCACCACTGGTATTGCCGGACGATTTAAGAAATAAATTTAAGCAGGACTTGGTAAAATTTTTAAATACGAATGAAAAGTTTTTAGAGCAAATGGAGGTCAATCATACGCAGAGGTTAATTGACTATCTAGATGTTGTAAAGACGCCTCACGCAGGTGCGGCCGAGCAGAGTAAATTGCAAAAAGATTTCAAGGCATTTTACAGCCAATACGATAAAAGAACAGGAAAGGACTTTGGAAAAACTTTTCCCATTATAGGAGAATGGTACCGTGGCATATGAGTACGGGGCGAAAGAGCCCGAGAAACTAAAAATTAAAGACATGACTCCTAGAGAAAAAGAGTTGTTGATAGACAGTAATACATTCTGTATGCTACCATGGATGCACATACATGCATATCCTGACGGTAGGGCATATCCTTGTTGTTTTGCTTTTGATCCTTATCCCGTAGGCAATCTTAATGAAGAAAGCATGGAAGAAGTTTTTAATGGTGAAAAGATGAACCAATTGAGACAGAGAATGTTAGACAATAAAAAGTCAAGGGAATGCCTAAAGTGTTATGACCAAGAAAAGGCAGGATTTTTTAGTTTGCGTCTTAGTTCAAACAAACATTTTGGTCATAATGTTCCTTTGGTCCATAGTACTTTGCCTGATGGCAAGGCAGATTTCGTAATGAAATATTGGGATATACGTTTCTCGAATTTGTGTAACATGGCCTGCAGAAGTTGTGGAACATGGTTCAGCAGTAATTGGTACGAAGACCACAAGAAACTTACAGGCAGTCCTCCGCCTCACGCAAAAATAATGAAGGTCGGCAGGCACACAAATGACTTATGGGAACAGATGCTTGAACAATTTGATAACACAGAACAATTTTATTTTGCCGGAGGAGAACCCATTATAATGGAGGAACATTATAGGATACTAAAGGAACTAGACAGGCGTAAAATGTATCATGTAAGATTGATTTACAATACTAATTTCAGCAAAACAAAATTCAAAGATATTGATGTGTTTGAATTATGGAATAAGTTTGACTCTGTTTCAATCGGAGCCAGTTTAGACGCAGAAGGTCCAAGAGCAGAGTTAATGCGTAAAGGAACTAAATGGGAAGAAACAATCGCTAACAGAAAACGTATGATTGAGGTTTGTCCGCAAGTTGATTTTTATATCAGTTCAACTGTTGGCTTAATCAACAGCTTACACGTTTGTGATTTCCATAAGAGCTGGGTAGAACAAGGTTTGATCCAACCACAAGATTTCAACTTTAATTTATTACAGCATCCTATATGGCAGAGAATGGATATACTGCCACCTGAACATAAACAGAGGGTCAAAGAAAAATACGAAGAACATTTTGCATGGCTAAAAAATCAGGATCCTCTAACAAGAGCCACAAAAGGATTCGAGTCTGCGTTGGAATGGATGTTTGCAACCGATAATCAAAAGCATTTAGATTTATTTTTTGCTAACACTAGGAAATATGATAAGATGAGGAATGAGGACAGTTTACAAGTATTTCCAGAATGGAAAGGATTATTTGACAAATATGAAAGGTAGATTTCCCACAGCAGATGAACGATGGCCTAGGCAAGGCAAGGAGATAAAATTAGCAAAACGTGTTAAACCAAAAGATGGTAATAAAACTTTTTGCATGGCGCCATGGACACACACTTATCTTTCACCACAAACAGAAAGACGTATGTGTTGTGCATCTCGAGAACCTGCCCAAAGTTTCAAGCAGTACATAGACACGGACAATGAAGCTAAGGATTATAAGCCTTTGTCCTTAAAACAACACTGGAATTCTGAGCATATGAAATCTGTAAGATTACGTATGTTGGCAGGAGAAGAACTGCCTGAATGTGAGGTGTGTGATCATAAACTTCTTAATACAGATGTATACCGATCATATTGGAACAAACTTTTTGCAAACAGGATTGATGAAGCCTTTGAAAAAACAGATGCTACAGGGGCCACTACAATGCCCACAATAAGTTTTGATTATAGATTCAATAATCTATGTAACTTCAAATGCAGGATGTGTGGTGATATGTTAAGTTCTAGCTGGGAAGCTGAATCTAGGAAACACAAAAGCTGGAGCAAAGAATCACAACCATGGATGGCATCTCCTCTACGAGAACAGATAAAAACTTTCCAAGACAAACAAGTGGTCCAAGAGTTTGTTGATTCAATAGAAACCAAGCAGGTTAGGGAAATATACTGGTGTGGTGGGGAACCACTGATGTGGGACATGCATTGGAAAGCAATGGAAAGAATAATTGAACTAGGCTTTGCAGACCAAGTATACGTAAGATATAACACAAATTTAAGTAGAACGTCTTTTGGTAAATCAAATTTATTTGACTTGTTAGGATATTTCAATGACTGGCAAGTGTGTGCATCAATGGATGGGACAGGAGAAGTCGCAGAATATATCCGAGATGGATTGGATTATGAACAGTGGTTACGTAATTTCAAGGAAGGATTATCCGTATCAACTAATCCTAGACAGATGAGGCTTGACTACACAATAACCATGCCTGGACTATTAGAGCTAAAAAATATGTTTGATCTAAGTCAAAAACTTGACACGGAAATTTTAACAAAAATAATGTTTACATTCAGCAATGATGAAGTAATGAGTCCTCTATCCTTACCAAAAGAACTTTTACACACTTTAATTGATGAAGCGTTAGTATACATGGAACCACGTACAACATGGAAGCAAAGACCACTAATTGATGTTATAAAAAATTTAAAAACAAGAGAAACTTTCACTCCAACAGAAAAAGGCAAGAAAAGACAACAGTATTTGGACAGAATTCGTAAACAAGACATAACAAAAATATTAGCAAGGGACAAAAGGATATTAGACTGGTGGAAAAGTATATAAAATCAAATGTGTGTCCATTACCTTGGACAAGTTTGGAAGTTGATGTAAATGGCGGGGCGTCACCTTGCTGTTTATATAAGGGTAGTGTGCCTAATGTAAAAGTATACAAACAAAGTTTAAGTTCAATACAGAAACATGATTACATGCAAAACTTGAGAGATAGATTTACAAAAGGGGAACGTCCAGCAGGTTGCCAAAGCTGTTGGCAGGAAGAAGATGCCGGTAAGACTTCTAAAAGACAAAATTCAATATATAAAATGAAGAAAAGTTTAAATGATTGGACACCTAACAGTGAGCCAACGCTGAAGTTTATTGATTTTAAGCTAGGAAATGTTTGTAATTTAAAATGCAGGATATGTGGGTCATGGAGTTCAAGCAAATGGGCACAGGAAGAACTAGACTATGGAGACAATCCAGTTGCAAAAAATAATTTAAAAGAAGGTGGGTGGCCAAAACGTAACCCGCAATTTTTTGAAGAATTGAAAGAAGATCTTAAACATGTAGAATATTTCGAGTTTACGGGAGGTGAACCGTTTATGATAAAAGATCATTTCAAGATACTAATGTATTGTGTACAGAAAGGATATGCAAAAAATATAGACATTCATTATAATACAAACGGCACTCAACTGCCTCCACAGGATATATTTGACTTGTGGTCCTATTTTAAACATGTAGAAATAGCATTTAGTATTGATGACATAGGCGAGCCATTTGAATATCAGAGACATCCAGCAAATTGGAGATCAGTAAGTTCTAACCTTGTCAAATTCAAGGAAATGCAAACGCATAATATGGATTTTCAAATTTGTTCTACGGTGTCCATATTCAATGTTTTTAATTGGGCCAAGATTGCTTTATGGGTGGCTCAATATCAGCCTAAGTTTTTCTATGTCAACACCTGCTTTGATCCAGATGTATTTAATATCCAGACACTGCCAAAACAGGTTAAAAACATAGTCACAGACAGATACCATATGCTGACAGACTACCAGCCAAGTATTAGATTTATGAACGCAGAAGACAGGGACTCACCAGAGATGAGAACGCAACGTAAGGCAAGGATATTACAGACCGACAAGTATAGAAAGGAAAATTTTGGAGAGATATTTCCACTTTTAAATAAGGTGTTACGAATATATGAGTAAAAAAATTTTTATTGACGGAGGATGTAGTTTTACCTACGGATCGGAACTAACGCACAGACGAAGTGCGTGGGCATATCGTCTACACTCAAGCCTCAACACTACAGAGTATGTTTCAACTGCCCAACCTGGATCTAGTAATAGTGGCATTGCTCGAAGGTTATTTAAAGAGGTGGCAAAACACAACCCGGAAAGCATTGGTTGTGTGGTAGTGATGTGGAGTTTTTACACAAGATATGATTGGGCCATGCCTGAGCATAACGAGTTGGATGACAAGAGATGGACATCAATTACACCATGGGATACCAATATATCTCACAATGAAAAGCATAAGGGCTTGGTTGGCTCTGTAGCAGAACAGGAAAAATGGAAAAAAAGAGACAATTTACTTATAGAGACTGGAGTTAAGTCTCTAGCAGATGCAATCTACAGAAACGCCAGTAATGCTTACCATGAAATATACCTAAGTTGGAAAAGTATAATCTGGTTACAGAACATTTTGGAAAAAAAGAGCATTCCGTACATGTTCACTTTGGCTGATAACAGTTTGTTTTACGAAATTTTCGAACAACACAAAGACAAAGACAAATTAATGGAGGCACTACATAATGAAATCGATTTTACCAAGTGGTTTAGTTTTGGTGAGAGAATGATGGGATTCAACCAATGGGCTAATCTTAATGGATACAGCTATGCTACAACACATCCACTTGACGAGGCACACAATGATGCTGTAAAATTAATGTTACCAGCTTTTAAAAAAATAACAGGAGGAAAAATATGATATCGTGGATAAAGAAAATAATCAATAAGATACGTCAAGAAATCAAGTATCGAAAAAGATTGAAAGAACTTAAGAAAAAAGATCCATTCATTTACAAATAAAATGGAAATATTGAACAAAGAAAAACTAAAAGAAGTTTTGGAACGTTGGAAAGAGCATCCGTCGATCACTGGTCTTATGGAAAAATTTGACCAGTTGCAATCCTATACTAACAAAAGCTATAAGAGTTTAGAATCTTATACAAAACAGAAAATAAAAGAGTCAAAATACAAACTTGTAGAACTTCCATACATAAATGTCAACGATGATCCGGTACGTCCAGAACTAGACCTAACATTTAGGCAGACGTATGGCAGGAAAATATTAGGATTGCGAGATGACGAGGGTGATATATCGGCTATTATTTGTTTTGCTTTCACAGATGAAGTCCCGAAGACTGTTGATGAATTGAAAAAATTCAGTTATGACACAGCACTAAAAGCCACAAAGGGGGTGCAAGGATCAATTGCGATAGCATACACGGTTTGGGCCAAGAAAAAAGGTGGCGGACGTGCCATCATGAATGAAGTGTTCAAGAGAGTAAAAAAATCCAATCATCTTAATAGGTTGGTTACACTTTCGCCACTGACAAAAATGGCAAGAAATTTTCATATCAAAAATGGTGCCAAAGAATTGCAAGTAAACGAAACATCACAGAACTTCGAATATGACATCACATTAGAAGATTGGGAAACTGCTCTTGTAAAAGCAAAAGGATTTTTAAAACGTAAATGAAGATATTAATTATGGGACTGCCTGGATCGGGAAAAACTACTTTAGCAAAACATTTGGCTCCAATGTTTAATGCTGTTTGGTTAAATGCCGACGATGCACGTAAAGAAGCAGATGACTGGGACTTTTCCCCTGAGGGAAGACAGCGCCAGTCGTTGAGAATGGCAAAATTGGCAGAGAAAGCGGTGGGAGAAAATAGAGTTGTGGTTTCGGATTTTGTTTGTCCAACAGAACAGACAAGGAAAGAATTCAAAGCGGATTACACTATTTGGATGAACACAATTAAAGAGGGAAGATTCGAGGACACTAATAAAATGTTTGAAGAACCAAATAATTATGACTTCAAAGTCACACACATGGAGGCTGATATGTGGGCATTTTTAATTAAGCAAGATATTTTAGACAAACATGGAGATTTAGGACCTCATAGCAGATGACAAGACATTCAAAGGTATTGATAATTGGATCCGGCCCTGCCGGTTACACTGCGGCAATCTATACCGCAAGAGCAATGCTGAAGCCCACACTGGTCCAAGGAATGCAACCAGGCGGCCAACTTACAATCACAACTGATGTTGAGAACTATCCAGGGTTTGGCGATGTAATACAAGGGCCATGGTTGATGGAACAGATGCAACAACAGGCAAAAACTGTTGGCACGAATATCATCACCGATATGATAAAATCAGTGGATTTTAGCCAAAGACCTTTCACAGCTTTAGCGGAAAGCGGAGACACATACACAGCAGACAGTATAATAATATCAACAGGCGCCCAGGCAAGATGGTTAGGTATAGAAAGTGAAAAGAAATTTTCCGGATTTGGGGTGTCAGCATGTGCTACTTGTGATGGTTTTTTCTTCAAAGATAAAGAAGTAATAGTTGTAGGTGGAGGAAACAGTGCAGTAGAAGAAGCACTCTATCTGACCGGAATGGCATCTAAAGTGTATTTGGTTCACAGGCGAGATACTTTGAGAGCAGAAAAAATACTACAAGATAGATTATTTGCACATGAAAAAATTGAATGCATATGGAACAGTCAAGTGGAAGAAATAATTGGAAATGAAGATCCACGAAATGTAACAGGTGTTAAACTTAAAAGTACAGTTGACGGAACAATTATAGAAAAAACCATAGATGGTGTGTTTATTGCAATTGGTCATGACCCTGCTACAGGTATCTTTAAAGGGCAAGTTGATATGGATAATGAAAATTACATCATAACAAAACCTGACTCAACACTTACAAGTGTAGAAGGTGTTTATGCCGCGGGTGATGTGAAGGATAAAACTTACAGACAGGCGGTCACCGCCGCAGGAATGGGTTGCATGGCCGCACTAGAAGCCGAGAAATATCTGGCGGCTAAGGAATCAAAATGAAAATTTGTATAATTTTTGGTCATCATAACACAAAGGATAGTTTCAATGCGGCAATCCGAGATACTTTTATTGATGAAGCAAAGAAATGTGGACACAGTATTGACCTTATCAATTTGTTTGAGGAACAAGAACAATTGCCTTTTTACAATGCAGATATAAATCCACCACCACAATTAGTATTAGATTACAGAAAAAGATTAGAAAACAGTGATGTAATGTTTCTAATTGGATCGTGCCATAATTTACGTATGCCATCCATATTAGAAAATTGGGTTGATTGGGTGTTGCACCCTAAATGGTTTTTCAGTTATAGAGCCTTGGTTCCTGGTAGCAAATACTTTAAGAACTATGGATATCCCGTTCCAGGAGCAATGAATGGTAAATTAGGATTGATATCTATCACCTATGGTGGACCAATGATGACTTACGTAAATTTTAGTTTGTTTGACAATATTCCTTACAGAAGGATAAAGAAAGCGGTTTTTAATTTAGGTGGCATGGTTACGAAGTACATAAGGTTTTATTCTGTGTTACCTGGTATGGAAAAAAATCAATTTGATATGCACATGGAAAGGGTCAAAAAACTTGCTAGGAGTTTAGATCCAAATAAGAAGAAAAAAATTAGTTGGTGGGCATAATGAAATGTGTTGATAGTGGAAAAGATTACAGAATCTTCAAAAATTACATATTAGGTGTTATTCCATATTACATTTTAGAGGATAGTAGAAACGCAGTTTTCAAAGGTGGAAGATGGTTAGAAGTTAAAATAACAAAACACTATTTGAAAACTTTAAATCAAGTTAAAAAATTGATATGAAAATATTAGGAATAAATTGCATGAATCATGACGCCGCAATGGCAGTTGTTGACTTCAGTAGTGGGGTGGGTGAAGTGCTATGGGCCGCACATGCAGAACGTTATTCGAAGGTAAAAAATGATCATTATTTAAACTGGGATATAGTCAATGAAGCTAATAAATTTGGACCATTCAACAAAGTCGTCTACTACGAAAAGCCTTTGTTGAAGAAGACAAGGCAATTTTATGCGACTCAATGGAGCACTGCTTTCAGTTACACAGAGATGCCACAATGGCACTTGGATCATTTTAACATCAAGATAGATGAATACGTCAAGCATCATGACTCACATGCGGCGGCGGGCTACTTCACGTCTCCGTTCAGGGAGGCCACTATACTCACAGTGGATGCCATAGGCGAATGGGATACAGTAAGCATATCTACTGCTGAGAAAGTTTGGATAGAAAGAAAAGAAACAATAAAATATCCACACAGCATAGGAATACTATATTCTGCTTTCACGCAACGTTGCGGCTTGAAACCGGCTGAAGAAGAATACATACTGATGGGGATGGCCGCATATGGCAAACCAATCTACAAAGATGATATCTATGAAGATTTTGTTTATCAAAGTCCGTTCAAGCTAAAACAAAATCTACACAGGGGGTTGAGTGATTGGCACCCAGAAGCCGATCCAATGGACCTTGCGGCGAGTATACAAGTAGTGACTGAAGAGTGCATTGCCGAACTATGGCATAGGGCCAGCAAATACGGATCACGTAATCTCGTGTATGCGGGTGGTGTTGCACTCAACTGTGCGGCCAACAGGACACTTGCAAATTTAGGTCTGTTTGATAATATTTGGATCATACCAAATCCAGGAGACGCAGGATCTAGTTTGGGTTGCATAGCGGCACATCAAAAGTCATTCATAAACTGGAAGAGCCCATTCCTAGGACATGACATCAAAGGTGAGTATCCTGTGGACTCGATAATAAAAGAATTGAAAGAGAACAAGATGGTGGGACTTGCAAATGGTAAAGCTGAATTTGGCCCAAGGGCACTTGGTAATAGATCTTTATTGGCCGACCCGAGGGGTGAGGACATCAAGGATCTGGTAAACTCAATCAAGCGTAGACAGAAGTTCAGACCGTTTGCCCCGGCCATTCTAGAAGAGGACGTAAACGACTATTTTGCCCTACCTACCGGCGTCAAAAACACCCCTTATATGCAATATACAGCGGCGTACACGCATGGTAAAGACTGCCCTGCCATATTGCATTATGATGGCACATCTAGGGTGCAAACCGTGTCGAAAAGCGACAATGAAGGATTTTACGAACTACTTAAAGCATGGAAGAAAGAGACCGGATGTCCTATACTTCTGAACACCAGTCTCAACATTAAGGGTATGCCAATGGTAAATGATATCCAAGATGGTAAAGACTGGACCGCAAAATATGG
>CENP01017772.1_pt1 | contig 21377 bp, 14 predicted proteins | sample 361281 | NCBI WGS metagenome assembly CENP01 (sample SAMEA2591122, study PRJEB7988) | marine metagenome | biome: marine biome (ENVO:00000447); feature: deep chlorophyll maximum layer (ENVO:xxxxxxxx); material: saline water (ENVO:00002010), including plankton (ENVO:xxxxxxxx) | depth 70 m | reverse complement strand
GATTATTTCCACAATGTCAAAGAACATAAATCCCAGCAAAAAATCACCAGTTGGGTATTTTCAATTCCCACTAGGTCAACTTCATCGAGATTCCACAACCAGATAGTAAATTGCAGACGGATGTTATAGACAGCTTTGAAAATTTAAGCAAGTAAAGAAAAATATATAATTAATAATAATTTGTAACTTTTAGATAATAATTTATTATTACTGTTAGAATTTTGGAATGAGCTTGATCGAACTGAGCCTAAATGATGTTCCCCAACATCAAAAACAAGAAAAAATTATCTCACTAGGCACAGTTAATTCGAAGCAGTTGGCAATAATCTTTGCTTCAGCTTAGTGAAAATTATAGAAGCCCCAAGCCACGTAATTCCTCCTCCATTTCAGAAGGCATTTCAGATCCAGCCTTTTGATTATTTGATAAGTCAGCTGGAGCATCGGATTGCTCTAGATAACGCCACCCCTGAAAGGGCCTATATGCTCTATGTTCCGTTTTGATTAAATCCGGATCTAATACCAAGCAACACTTCTTTCTACCTTCAGCGTCCTCTATGTCATCGATTCTAATAATTTTCTGCCTGACACGTATTTGACGACGGATCACCCAATAAAGAGAGCCGGAATTAATAATCTCTTTGGATCTTTTAGGTTTATTTCTGGTAATATGAATGTTTACTGGGGGCCTTCCTGCTTTTACATATTCCCCCCTACGCATCGATTGAAGCTGCTCTAATTGATTTATAGTTGTGATGCCCACGCAAAGTTTAACAAGATTAACCATTAAAATAATAATCCATCAGGGAGGTACCCTAGTATTTGCCACCAAACTGCCGTGAGTGGGTTAAGAACGACCAGACTAATTAATCCAATTAACGCTGTGATCTTTATTCCAGCCATCATCGGCACCCCGGCTAATTGCATACCAACAATTATTGGAGGAACTTGGTATGGAAGCCAGACGGTCGAAAATCCTACGACTTGGGTCATTAAAACCGCATTTAAATTAAGTCCTGATGCAGCACTTAAATCCAATGCAATTGGGACTAATATAGCCGGAACTCCGGGCATAGTGGAGAAAAAACCAAGTAACATGGCAGTGCCGCTGAGAACAAAAAAACCCCTCAACGGATCGTCTGGGGCGAGATTAGATGCATTCACTATACGCTCGCTGATAAAGGTGCCTAAGCCAGTGTCAGCCACTACTGCTCCAACACCAATGATACCAGCAACATATAGCAAAGGGCTAATAGGAACTTTTTCTTTAAAAGTTTCTGATGAAATGACCCCGAACAAAGGTACAAGGCACAAAATACCAACTCCTAAAGAGATCCAGGCTGGTGCAATACCGTGTATTTTATCAGTAGACCACAACAACAGAGCCACTATTAAAAAAAGTGAGAGCCGCCGCTCCTCAGAACTAAAAGCCGCAGTCATTATTGGGGCCGTTGGTTGAATGCCTTTACTGTAATCATCAATCTTTTCTCGAGGACGAAATAACCAAACTACGCAAACCCAAACAACAAGTGATTTAAGAAATCCTAGTACAGGAAAATGAAGAACTAAATAATTAAAATAATGAAGTTGAACACCTTGAAAACTCTCAGCTGCCCCCATTAATACATTATTAGGCACATTTGCTGGTAGCACCGAAGTCGAACCTAAATATGCGGTTAAAACCGTTGCCATCACAATACCGTTGCGTGGTGGACTACCTGCTGCATATCCAAGCGAATTGGCTAAAGCCAGTACAATCGGAATGAGTAAAACGACACGGCTTAGTGTCGACGGCATCAAAAATATTAATAGTATATTTAGAAGAATGACCGCGGCGATGACAGAACTATAGTTTCCCTTGATGCAATAGATAATCGATTTTGCTATCCTGCCTCCTAACCCCGTTCTATCAACAGCAGCTCCAATAACCAAACCGCCAAAAACAAGCCAAAAAGCACTAGAATAAAAACCTGAAAAAACTACTTCGGGAGCGGAAACCGAACCAATCATTGCGAAAAAGAAGAATATTAATACTGCAAGCTGTTCGGAGACGATCCCTGTTGCCAACATCCCAACTGTGGCCAACACCAATGCAGCAGATATCGCTAACTGCTCGGTTAAATATTCGCCTGGAAGGAGAGTTATTAATGCTGAACTGATAAATATAACGGCAAGAATGAAACCACGAACGGTTAATAGAGCGCGAATATTCGAAGTCGAAATGTGGCTATTATTTAAAAATAAAATATTCATACGTTAATCGCCAGAGTCAGGCTCAAAATCTAATAGCTCGTCCCCTTCGTTAACCAAATCACCTTCAACGAAATACATTTCATTAACAACACCGTCTGAGGGAGCTTGGACTGCATGCTGCATTTTCATGGCCTCTAGAACAAGCAATGTTTCTCCTCGTCTAATCCTATCCCCATCAAATTTCATTATCGACATTATTTTTCCTGGCATAGGAGCCTTCAAACTGCTCGCCATCTCATTTACATCAGCCTTGGATTCAAAGTCCTCTCTCCAAGCAATCTCCGTCGTTCCATCCGAAGAAAAAAACGTTGCGATATTTTGATCGAAAAATACGTTCGTTCTGACTAGTTTTTTGTTCTGATTTTGATTGACCGTACAGTAATTTTCGTGATGCCAATCAAATGACAGTCTGATTTTTTTGCCCGGAAATGGTTCAACAACTTCATAGGCTTCATTCGCTCCCGATAGTAAAATATTATATTCGCTGGCACCATCAGAGATAATGACCCTATGCACATTTCTCGAGTTTAACCGCCAGCCATCCTTTGCTGACCAAGGTCTTGATGGCTCTGAAGAGACTGATTTGGGTTCGCCAACTCTCATCCGCTTTTGCAAAACTGTTATAGCAGCGACAATTATAAAATTATCAGAAAGAGCCTCATCTGGTTTCAGTAGCTGTTTAGAGTGCCTTTCTATAAAATTAGTATCAAATGAACCTTCTATAAAATCTTTATGTTCTATTACTCTTTTTAAAAACGGCTGGTTAGACACCAATCCGCCAATCTCTATACCTCGAACCGCGGAGTTTAAATATTTTAGAGCTTCACTTCTAAAAGTTCCATGGACACTTAATTTAGCGATCATAGGATCGTAGTAAACGGATACAGCATCTCCTTGACGCACACCAGTATCAATTCTCGAATTTGAATAGGGGAGAACTAGGTGAGATATTACACCTGTTTGGGGACGAAAATCATTTGGATCTTCTGCATATAACCTAGCTTCAAACGCATGGCCATTCTGGATAATTTCGTCTTGCCTAAGAGGAAGTGGTTCCTCATTGGCAATTTTGATTTGCCATTCTACAAGATCAATTCCCGTAATAAGTTCAGTTACGGAATGCTCCACCTGTAATCGCGTATTCATCTCAATAAAGAAAAATTCGTCGTCACTGAGAACGAATTCAACCGTACCTGCTCCTTTGTAGCTAATGGCCTTGGCCACAGCAACTGCTGTGTCTAGAAGCGCACTTCTGGTGGCAGCATCAATTTCAGGCGCAGGCGCCTCCTCTATTACTTTCTGGTGTCTGCGCTGAATTGAACAGTCACGCTCAAATAGATGAACCACGTTACCAAAATTATCCCCAAAGACCTGTACTTCAACATGACGTGGTTTTTTAATATATTTTTCGATTAGTAAACGGTCATCTGCAAAAGCCGCTTTAGCTTCCATTTGAGCTGATTGTATCGATTCCTCTATATTTTTTTCCGATTCAACAAGGCGCATCCCGCGACCACCACCACCAGCACTCGCTTTTATTAGGACAGGATAACCAATCTCGTCGGCCTTTGATTTTAAGTATTCTAACGTCTGTTCAACTCCATGGTATCCCGGGACTAAAGGTATTTTTGCATTAAACATGAGTTCTTTTGAAACTGCTTTTGAACCCATGGATTCAATATTGGACACAGATGGCCCAATAAAAATTATACCCGCCTTCAGGCAAGCTGTGGCGAAAGCAGCATTTTCGGATAGAAATCCATAACCTGGATGAATAGCATCACTATCCGTAGCTAGAGCGGCCTTTATAATGGAATCAATATTTAGATACGACTCTGTTGCTGGAGAATTACCTATATTAACTGCTTCGTCACAAGAAGCGACATGCAAAGATCCTTCATCTATGTCAGAATACACAGCTACGGTTTGCATACCCATAGAACTGACCGTGCGAGCTATTCGACAAGCTATTTCGCCTCTATTTGCAATCAATATCTTTTGGATCATTCTGGTCTTCAACTAAATTTAGCTTTCTTTTGAATTACGAAGCCCTTCATAAACTAATATTCATGGTTGTATGCAGATTCTTTCTACAAACCAAACAAATAATGTAGTTCAAAGATTTTTACGATAGTGAACCGCGGAATACGTCGATAGTGAGAAGCCAGTTTTATTTCAAATTTGGCCTCGAAGGCGAACATGGTTGAAACCATCGCAGCAAACTGTATCTATAAGCGTTAGGCCATTCAAATCTAACTATGTAATCTTTATATAGTCCCTAACTTATCAGTCATATGACAGACATTGGATGCAATGAATATGGTTCCTAGCTCAAATTATAATTCTGCCAAAACAGGACTCACTAATAATGATTGGAATACCATTAAAACTTTAATGCCCTACCTCTGGCCCGCCAAAAATTGGAATATTAAGGCTAGGGTTATCGCAGCGCTAGGCTGTTTAGCATTGGCAAAGATAGCAACGGTGATGGTTCCAGTATTTTACAAAGACGCGGTAGATTTGATTTCCCAGGATCAAAATTTTGTAATTTCCGCTCTTTTTGGAGTATTAGTAGCATATGCAATAGCAAGGATCGCTCAACAAGGGTTTGCCGAATTACGAGAATTCTTTTTTGCCCGAGTGGGTCAACGCGCTATTCGAAAGGTGGCATTAAAAACATTTAGGCACTTGCATTCTCTGTCACTGCGTTTTCACCTTGATCGGCAAACGGGCGGATTATCCAGAGCGATAGAGCGAGGGATCAAAGGAATTGAATTTCTCCTCAATTTTATGTTGTTTAATATTTTACCGACACTGGCAGAGATAGTTCTAGTTTGCGCTATTCTTTGGGTAGTTTTTGATTTTTGGTATGCCTTCGTTGTTTTTATAACTGTGGGAATTTACATCGTATTCACATTCGCTGTTACAGAGTGGCGTATAAAATTTCGTCGTCGTATGAATGATATGGATTCTAAAGCAAATACAAGAGCAATAGATAGCCTATTGAATTATGAAACGGTAAAATACTTTGGTAATGAGGAACACGAAGCAGCGCGTTTTGATCGGGCCCTTCGGCGTTATGAAAACGCAGCGGTGAAAAGTAAAACAACCCTATCTTTGGTAAATATTGGCCAAGGGTTTATTATATCGATAGGCCTGACCTTAGTAATGGCTATGGCGGGCTTGGATATTGAATCCAAGAATATGACCGTTGGTGGTTTTGTAATGGTTAATACTTATTTATTGCAATTGTTTATTCCATTAAATTTCTTGGGGTTTGTCTACAGGGAGATTAGACAATCTTTAACCGATATGGAGGCTATGTTCCGCCTATTAGACGAAAAGATGGAAATACACGATTCTACTGTCGCCACCGTATTTGAAACTTCCGGAGCAAACCTTCGTTTTAAGGACGTTCATTTTTCCTACAAAAGAGAGCGGAATATTCTACAGGGTATCAGTTTTAGCGTGGATAGAGGAAAGACAGTCGCCATTGTTGGGTCATCTGGGGCAGGAAAATCGACAATCGCACGACTTCTCTTCAGATTTTACGATGTTAGCTCAGGCAAAATTGAGATAGACGGACGGGATATACGCGACATCACTCAAAAAAACCTCCGTGATATAATAGGTATAGTCCCCCAGGACGCAGTCTTATTCAATGACTCCATTTATTATAACATTGCTTATGGGAAACCCGGGGCAAGTCCCACTGAGGTTGAAAATGCGGCTCGTTCAGCCAGCATACATGATTTTATTATGACGCTGCCGGGCGCCTACAATACAGCAGTTGGCGAACGCGGCCTAAAATTATCGGGAGGCGAAAAACAGCGGATAGCGATAGCAAGGACAATATTAAAACAACCGGACATCTACCTTTTTGATGAAGCGACATCGGCATTAGATTCACACACAGAGAAAAAAATTCAAGCAAGTTTAAACGAGATATCGAAAAATCATGCAACACTTATAATAGCACATAGGCTCTCAACAATTATAGAAGCAGATGAGATCATAGTACTCGCCAACGGTACAATAGCTGAAAGTGGGAAACATTTGCAGCTTTTAAAAGAAAAAGGCATTTATTGGGAAATGTGGGAGAAACAACAAAAATCTGGGCCGAATCCATTAATCGAATCAGAATTAGTCTAGAACGACTAGACCTAACATCATCTAGGTCACTGTAATAATGGCTTTACCTTGAATTGCGATATCCGTATAATTTCCGATAAAATATCTTTTATTTGTTTATTTATTTTAAAAAAATATCGGATATCGACAGTATATTTCACAGCTGTCATATTACCCTAATCTAGTCCTAAAAAATAGAGGCGGAGGGGGACATTATGTCCAGAGACCCAAAGCAGGTTTTAAGAGCTATGAAAGCTTTAGAGCAGAAAGTTCTTTGGCTATCTATGTGGACTATTCATAACGCCAATCACATTCGCGAGAATGTAGACGGGTTGAAGGTAGGCGGGCATCAAGCATCATCAGCTTCAATAGCTACAATTATGACGGCACTGTATTTTGACATCCTAAATCCACAAGATCGAGTAGCTGTCAAACCCCATGCCAGTCCTGTTTTTCATGCTATTCAATACTTGATGGGGCGCCAATCCGCGGATGCTTTGGAAAATTTTCGAGCTCTCGGCGGAGCTCAATCTTATCCTTCTAGAGTAAAAGATAAAGATGAAGTTGATTTCTCTACTGGTTCAGTGGGACTCGGTGTGGCAATGACACTCTTTGCATCGATGGTTCAAGATTACACAAGACTCAATAAGCTCGTCCAATCGTCGAGCCATGAAAATAACCAAACCGGGCGCATGATAGCTGTTATGGGTGATGCCGAACTAGATGAAGGAAACGTATATGAAGCGCTGTTGGAAGGCTGGAAATACGACGTAAGAAATTTATGGTGGATTATAGATTATAATAGGCAAAGTTTAGACGGAGTAGTTTCTGACGGATTATTTAAAAAAATCCAAGAATTTTTTAGTAATGTTGGTTGGAACGTAGTGCTACTAAAATATGGTAAGAAATTGGAACGCGTTTTCTCGCAGCCCGGCGGCGATGCCCTGAGGCGATGGATCGACGATTGCCCGAACGATTTATACAGTGCACTGACATTTAAAGGACAATCAGGAGAAAAAAGTGTTTGGCGCGCCCCATTGAAAAAAGATTTAAGGGGAGTTCGCGGACTTAAATCGATACTGGAAGACCATGATGATGATGAACTTCATCTGCTTATGACAAATTTGGCCGGTCACGATATGGAGTCAGTCTTAGAGGCTTTTAACGGTGTTAAAGATGATACGCCGCAATGCTTTATAGCCTACACTATAAAAGGATATGGAACGCCTTTGGCGGGCCATAGAGACAATCATGCTGGGCTGATGACAGCAGAACAGATGGATATTTTTAGAGAAGCATTGGGTATCCCCTATGACGGCGAATGGTCTCCTTATGAACACCTGAAAATTGATGCAAACGAAGCCGAAAGATGGTGCCTCGACAGCCCCTTCAATCAATTGAAAACTCGAATTTTTGATGCACCAAAGGTACCTATTCCTAATTCGTTGGTTCCTAAATATCGGGACAAAATTTCCACACAGGCTAGCTTTGGAAATATTCTCCATGACTTAAGTCGTGGTAATTCAGCACTTGCCAGCAGAATTATAACCACATCTCCAGATGTATCTGTTTCGACTAATCTAGGTCCATGGGTAAATCAACGTGGTGTATTCAGTCTAGATGTACGAAATGATGTGTTTAGGGATGAAAAAGTAGCCTCCGCCCAAAAATGGTTGAGACATGGGGGTGGACAGCATATGGAATTGGGAATAGCCGAAAGTAATCTTTTCACAATGCTAGCCGCTCTGGGGCTTTCGGGGCCTATTTTTGGGACACGTCTACTGCCAGTGGGAACACTCTATGATCCTTTTATAGCGAGAGGTTTAGATGCTTTGAATTATGCATGTTACCAGGACGCTCGATTTATGTTGGTGGCGACACCAGCCGGGATCACACTTGCACCGGAGGGAGGCGCCCATCAATCAGTCTCCACTCCGCTGATAGGGATGGGACAACCGGGTCTCATATCGTTTGAACCCGCCTATGCAGACGAATTAGCTACAATAATGAAATGGGGATTTGAATATATGCAGGCGGATGATGGAGGTTCTGTTTATCTGAGACTCTCAACAAGGATGATTAACCAACCAGACAGAGTAATGACAACAGAATTAGAGAAGGGTATCTTGAAAGGCGCTTATTGGGCAATTGAACCCAAAAATAACACTCCTCTTGCTATAATCTACACCGGGCCAGTTGTTCCGGAAGTATTGGATGCTTTCAACGCATTAAAAGAAGATATTCCAGGGCTTGGGTTATTATCGATAACTTCATCCGATCGACTTTATCACGAATGGCAAAAGTCATTAACCAAACCAACCAATGCCCCCCCCTCGCATATTGTAAGCCTTTTGTCTAAACTTGAAAAGAACGCAGCGATTATTACTGTGCAGGACGGACACCCAGCCAGCTTGTCATGGATTGGGGCAGCATCAAGACGAAAAGTATACTCTCTTGGTCTAACCGAGTTTGGTCAATCAGGTAATTTACCCGACCTATATCATACTTATGGAATTGATTCTGATGCTATTATCCAAATGGCAGCAAAAGTGAGCATCGAAGCGGCTTCATCTGTTTAATTAATGATCTTAGCAAACCAGGGTTTGAGCATATTGAAGTTCTTCTGGTCTATTAATGTTAAAAAACGGGTCGATCTTCGTAAATTCGAATTTAACTACCTCCAAGTTATAATCACTGGTCCAGTCATCTATTTTTCTTACTCCATCGTCTTCCATGGCAACCTTTAACGCTGCAAAAAGATTAACAGGCCAAATACCAAAAACAGGATGATGACGGCCTCCAGACGCCGCACAAGCTAGTTCTGCTTTATTATCTGAAACTGCGTCGTAAAGCTTAGAGGCAAGATCCATTGGGAAAAACGGGGTGTCTGTTGGAAAGGTAACTATCCACTTACATTCCGGATGGTTCTCCTTTACCCAATGCATCCCAGTCAACACACCCGCCAAGGGTCCTGCAAAGTTTCCTATATCATCGGAAACAATATTGAGATTATAGTGGCTAAAGCGATCTGGATCTCCATTAATGTTCAAAATTAGATTACCGACTTGTGGTGTGGCTCTATCAATCGCATGTTGTAGAATTGTTTTCCCCCCCAGTTGCAGGAGACACTTGTCCCCTCCACCCATTCTGCGCGATTTCCCTCCTGCCAGTAAAACTCCCACAATATTTTCGCAAGCCATGCTATCGCCCATTCGCTTCATTAGCAGATTTGCGTTTAATATTTTCCGGTTCGTCATCAATTTTCTTCAAATCAGCATCATATATAATTCGGTGCAGGCCACTCAACGCGGTGAACCGACGGCCCTTTGCCCTGCCTATCAATGTCAACCCCGCCTCTTTAGCCAATTCAACACCCCAAGCTGTAAAGCCGGATCTCGATATTAAAATTGGTATGCCCATCTGAACAGTTTTGATAACCATTTCACTGGTTAAACGACCTGTAGTATAGAAAACCTTATCCTTGGCACTTATTTTATTTAAGAACATGTAGCCTGCTATTTTATCAATGGCATTATGACGGCCAACATCCTCCATATAAATCAACGGCTGATCTTCTTTGCATAATACACAGCCGTGGATAGCACCTACTTTCAAATACAAACTTGGGGTAGAATTAATTTTCTGGGACAAAGCATATAGCCATGTTGTTTTCAAAATAGCTGATGAGCCGATAGATATTTTTTCAAACTTTTCCATTAAATCACCGAAGACGGTCCCTTGCGCACATCCAGACGTCAAAGTTTTTTTCTTCAATTGCTGCTCAAAATCAGTCTCCCTTTTTGTTCTAACAATGACAACGTCGAGGTCACCGTCAAAATCAATCGAAATTATCTCATCATCAACACGCAACATATTTTGATTTAACAAGAAACCAACAGCAAGCATATCTGGGTAATCACCAACCGTCATAACTGTAACGATCTCTTGGCTATTCAAAAAAATTGTCAGCGGACGTTCTATAACAACGGACGTGGTGATTTTTGCCCCTTCTTGGTCCTGCCCAACCACGCTTGCAGTCAATGATGGGGTCTCGGGGAGCGGGCCTAAAATATAATCATTGAATACATTTATCATTGAAATTTCATTCAAAAAAGTCACGGCAAAAATTATTTACAATAATTAATTGACGCTGTTATTTAAAGTCTATGCTGATAAAAACTAGCAGAATTTTTATCAGCGAGCATCAGTCAAAATCATATCAGATGCTTTTTCCCCTATCATTATAGTCGCCGCGTTTGTATTTCCTGACACTGTCGTAGGCATTATCGAAGCATCAGCAACTCTCAATTTTCCCAATCCATGAACACGCAGCCGCTGATCAACCACCGCATTTTTATCCTTCCCCATTCGGCAAGTACTTGTGGGATGCCAATTCGATTGAATCAGATCCCGTGCGGCCTCTAGAAGACTTTGGTCTCCATCGATATCTTTGCCGGGCGTTAATTCTTCCTTGTAAAATTTCTGCATTGGGGCCGCCTCCATCAGATTACGGCATATTTTCATTGCCGAAACAGCAGAACTACGATCTGCTTCGGTTTCTAATAAATTATGGAAAATGGCTGGAGCCTCATTTGGATCATTTGATTTTATATGGACCCAACCCCGACTTTCTGGACGGAGTAAAGTTGCACCCAATGTAACACCTGGATCAACATCTAATTTTCTCGCCTCCAGATTTTCATAGGTGCCAGGGAAAACTTGTATTTGTAAGTCTGGCGTTGCGAGCTCATTTCGCGTCTTGGTAAAAGCACTAATTGGCAACGTTGGCATACTTAAAACACCAGACCTGTTGAATAGATACCTTAGCCCCGAATATAAAGCGCGCAATCCGTGAACCTGTTCATTGAAGGTCACAGATTGTGAAATACGCCATTTCATTCGCACAATTTGGTGATCCTGTAATTCATGACCGACACCATTCAATTCATGTACAATAGGTATCCCTACATTTTTTAGAAGCTTTGGCTGCCCCACGCCTGATAATTCCAATAATTGAGGCGAATTAAAAGCGCCTCCTGACAAAATAATTTCGCGCCGCACATTTACCATCTGTGAAACACCATTCTTTGTATACTTAAGGCCAATAGCCTCTTTTCCATTGAATAATATTTTCTGAGCCAATGCGCCTGTCTGTATGTCCAAATTATTTCTTTTCTTTATTGGACCTAAAAAGGCAAGGGCTGCACTGCAACGCCGCCCATTTCGAATCGTTGCTTGATGGTAGCCAATCCCCTCCTGATCAAGTCCGTTGATATCGTTATTTCTGGGAATCCCTATCGCTGAACCAGCTTCAATCAGTGCATCACACAAGGCATTTGGCTCTGAAACGTCAGATACTGCAAGAGGTCCCCCCACACCCTTTAGTTCGCTTTCTCCTCTGGAATTATCTTCCGATTTCTTAAAATATGGCAATACATCCTCAAAAGACCACCCTTGATTACCCAGTTGTGCCCAATGATTAAAATCATCGACCTGTCCTCGTACATAAACCATACCATTGATTGAGCTTGACCCTCCAAGGACGCGCCCACGAGGCAAAAAATATTTTTTACCATGGCAATACGGTTCCGGTTCGCCTTCATAGCACCAATTTACACTTGGGTTATTGACGTTTTTCCCATAACCTAGTGGGATATGAATCCAAACGTTTCGATCTACGGGGCCTGCCTCGATTAACAATACGCGATTATGCGGATCCTCCGACAATCTATTAGCAACAACACACCCTGCAGAGCCAGCACCCACTATTATGTAATCATAATCCATCCACACCTCCCATCAATTGATGATGTTCATATGTTGATGAAGCTTTTTACAACTTACAATCACCAGCATGATTGATTGGGTCACCAACCAATACCGTATCGATTGCTACAATCCTTAATTTCTTCATGGACAGGGTTTAAAAGCCCCAACCCAATTCAATAAAACTATTATGAATATTTTTCCGCCATAACAGAAAACTTATCAAGCATTGGAAGTATGGTGTCGGCTTTTTCGGGGGGCAAGCCAAAAACCACTCTATCAACCCCAGCATCCGACGTTTTTGATACAATATCATCTTCTGGTTGTAGACCAAAAGATGTAACTGGTAATTCATCTGGCTCTCTGCCTGCTTCAGCAGCCATTTGCCGGAAACGAGGGAGTAATTCAACAACGTCAACACGGTCGCCAATAGGCATCCACCCGTCACCGTAAGCAATTGCTCGTCTGGCGCCATATGGGAAACCGCCGCCAACGATGATAGGCGGATGTGGTTTCTGAACGGGCTTGGGCCAAGTCATCATGGGTCCAAAATCAACAAGCTCTCCATGAAATTCAGGTTTGTTGTGAGTCCAAATAGTTCGTAACGCCTCAACACGTTGATCCATTAACTTAAAACGTCCTTTGAAATCTGTCGTTCCATGATCTGCCATCTCTTCTGCATTCCACCCACCACCGATACCAAACAGAAATCTGCCATTTGATAATTGGTCAAGGGTGGCAACTTCTTTAGCAAGCTGGATAGGGTCACGTTGGACCACAAGGCAGATACCCGTCGCTAGTTTTATACGTTTTGTGATTGCCGCCGCTGCACCAAGCGACACGAACGGGTCCATGACGTCATAATACATTTTTGGAAGGTCACCCCCACCTGGCCATGGGGAAACCCTAGGCAAAGGGATATGTGAGTGCTCGGGAAACCACAATGACTCAAATCCTCGTTCCTCAACAGCAAGAGCCAACTCATGCGCAGCCATTGAATAATCAGTCGTGAACATCATAACACCAAATTTCACGATACCCCCCAAAATCCCAATTAAAGAAGCTTATTGGATTATCTCTGTTTATATTTCATTTTAGTACAGTATTGGATAGTATTTTATAATGATTTAGTTCGCAAGACGCTCAAGCGCTACCTCTAATAGCTCGGTAATCTCAACAGCCCCTTCTTTTAGGTCACACATGACCGGGTCCCTATGTTCAATAGCCCTTAAAAAATGTTTGAAACACTGTTCGAGCAGAGTTAAAGGCGTAATATTTGGACACTTCGTAGCTCTCACACTGTTAACGAATGGTGTAAAGCCTCCTGTAGTCTCTTTATATTCAACACCTGTAACTTCCATAGTGTTTTCGTTAAAATCGAGTTCGATAGACCCTTTATCACCTATCAGTGTAAACTGTTTTTTTGTAAGTGAACCCGCAAGATAAGGATCTGATTGCTTTCCGCCAAACATAATTCCAAGTCTTAAATATCCTTTCACCTTTTTTGGATAATCAAGACGAAGATGAATCGTTTCAGGAACGCTTCCCCCAAGCAATTTGTCGCCTATAATCTCAAAATCAATGGGTTTCATCTCGGAGAAAAACCTCATTAGATCGAGCATATGCACGCCATCATTCTCTAAAATACTTGAGTCTGATCGCATCCGTTTCCAGCCTGTAAAAATCCCATCCATTGCGAGTAATCGACCAATTTCACTATTTTTCAAAATCTTTTTTGCCTCAATCACCAAAGGGTGCGCTCTTAAGAGAAATTGGGTTTGGACAGGCAGTCCATTATTTTGCGAAAGCTTATCTAACGTTTTTGCTTCCTCTAATGTCTTTACAGCTGGCTTTTCAATTATAGTTGGAATTTTTGCCCGCAAAGCTTCTAGTGCTATTGGGTAATGACTATCAGACGCCGTAACGACATCTACGATATCTGCCTTAGAGATAAGATCCCTATAATCCTCGCAAATATCCTCTTTTTTAAATCCAGTTCTCAAAGCCAAATCCCTTGCTAAAGGGTGCTTATCTGCCAGTAATAATCTCGACTTTGGAGACACGCTACGCCAAGCGGTTGCATGTTGCTGTCCAAAAGCGCCGAATCCACAAAGCAATATGTTATGTTGCATTTCTTTTTCTATGCTAACGAAAACCCTTCATAACCATTGGAAACGACAGCCTCACAACGCTCCACATAGCGCGGGAAGCCGCCTATATACGGAGTAAAAACTCTCGGTTTTCCGGGAACGTTAGCGCCCACATACCAAGATGCACATGTCGAACGTAGAGATAAGTCAGCTACTTCATTAACATGCGTTCCCCACTCTAGCTCAGCGTTTAATTCTGGCTCAATCCTGGAGTGTCCATGCTCCCGCATATACGATATACAATCAGAAATAAAATTTACATGCTGCTCAATCGACGGCAGCATATTGGTCAAAACAGAGGGACTTCCAGGACCAGTTATTGTAAACATATTTGGAAACCCATTAGTCGTAAGGCCCAGATATGTCTGAGGTCCGCCATTCCATTTTTCTTGCAGGGAACGCCCGTCTCTACCGCGAATATCTATATTAAATAATGCACCTGTCATAGCATCAAAACCGGTTGCAAAAACAATCGCATCAAATTCGAACTCAATGCCATTATGAGCGACGCCTGCAGATGTGATCCTGTCTATAGGTATTTGTGATACATCCACCAATCTCACATTGGGACGATTGTAAGTTTTATAGTAATCAGTATCCACACAAAGACGCTTACAACCTATTATGTTGGTAGGGCAGAGAAGTTCCGCAACCACAGGATCATCTACAGTGTTTCTTATCATTCCCTTAACAAATTCGGCTGCCTTCTCATTCGCCTCCGGTTTAAGTAGCAGATCACCATATGCTCCCAAAAATTGAGTTCCACCTTTTTCCCATCTCGCTTGAAATTCTGATGTGAATTCTTCTTTGGTTACTTCTAAAACCGATTGGGGGTTCAAGGGGATATCATAACCAGCCGGTTTTTGTCTTGCTCGCTCCCTCAAACCAGCATAATCGTCCTTAACTGCACGGACGTAGTCTTCTTCTAATTTAGCATTTCTAGCAGGAATAGTGTAATTTGCTGTCCGTTGGAAGACTGTTAGATGCTTCGCCTGCTTTGCTATCTCAGGGATAGATTGAATAGCTGAAGACCCGGTGCCAATTACGCCAACACGCAAATCGCTGAAATCAACTCCTTGATGAGGCCACTGCCCTGTGTGGTAACTCGCCCCGGAAAAATCGTCCATCCCCTCAAATCTTGGCAAATTAAAGGAGGACAAACAACCTGTGGCGAAAACACAAAAACTTGATCTATAAATATCGCCCTGATCCGTTATTATTTCCCATTGAGTTTTATCCTCATCATAAATTGATGATTTTATTCGGGTGTTAAAGCAGATATCTTCTCGAAGCTTAAAGCGATCTGCAACATGGTTAGCGTATTTCAAAATTTCAGGTTGTGGTGAATATTTTTCTGACCATGTCCATTCCTGCTCCAGTTCTTTGTCAAACTGATAAGAATATTGGACACTTTCAACATCGCACCGCGCTCCGGGATAACGGTTCCAAAACCATGTTCCCCCTACACCGGACCCGGCCTCAAATACGATGGCCTTTAGTCCCATTCTCCGCATTCGATGAAGCATATACATACCAGCAAAACCAGCCCCTACGATTATCACATCGAAGTCTATGCCAGTAGCACTGGTATTTTTATCCCCTTGAACTCCCACAGCCATTAACCGCTCCAATTATTTTTTTATTTCCGTATCTGACTAACTAAAAGCTTTGGAAATATTCTTAGATGAATAACCAAATAGCTTTCCTAAACGTACTTTTTATCATAGCTCAAAATTTTCGCATTTATTTCGTTTTTTTTCAATCGCGGGCATCACTTATTTAACAGTTAAGAAATTTGAAGACAAATAGATCATATAGCCAAAGACCAAACCCCAGAAAGGCGCCGCGATATTAAATATTGAAATATCACTCACAGTTACTAAAAAAGTTACAACTGCTGCAAAGTCACTCAATTTCGATGACCTTTGAAAACTAAACGCGGCGCAAAAAGCCGAAGTTAGAACAGGCAACATTGCGAGCCCCCCCAAAACAAGTATAAAATCGAGCGGCAGACTTGTCGCTGTTTCTATCAATAATGGAGAAAACAATCCGACCAACGCAAAAAGAAAACCAAAAAGCATCGCACCCAAATAATGGGTTCCTTTTTTCCCACTCGACACGAGAATTGCGTTAGCTGGTCCAGTGACACAGGTTGGCACACAACCCAATATCCCCATTACAAGAGACCCATATCCACAAACGATAGTCAGAACATCGATAGGCGCCTCGTATCCAACAGTCTTCAGGATCGACACTCCCTGTATATTTTGCACCGCAATAACGGAAATGACGAGTGGGATGACTAATTCAATCATCGCGTCTATCGAAAAGGTTGGCGTTATAATGGTTGGTGTTGCAATCCAAGACATCTGTTCCGGAAGAACTGGTCCTTTACCAACTAATACAGCCACAATAATACCTGCGATAAGCGCACTCAACATTGGCGGAGCATAGCGGCCTATCCGCGAAAAAACTGAGGCTACAACATAGCCTAATATGGCAGCCCCGCTGATCAGGGGTGTATTTTCAAAACCGCTGATGAAGTTTAAACCGAATGGGAGAAATACTCCTGCAACCATGGCCATGACAATGTTACCCGGAAATTTATTCATCAGCCAACGAGCTAAGCCGCTAACCCCCAATAGCACCATTAAAAGGCCACTTACGAGAAAGGCGCCAACCGCTTCTGAAAAGGTCAAGTGGTCCAACGACGATACAAGAAGCGCTGCACCCGGCATGGTCCAAGCCATTGCTAAAGGTTGACGATAAAGATAACTCAATACTAGAGTTAACAGACCACCGATACCAAACGCAGCAAAGACCCACGTATTAATTATAGTTTTTTCGAGGCCAGCTGAGCTTGCAACGGACAAAATTATGGCTACTGGACCAGTGACGGCAAAAATAGCTGCTACGAGACCATTGGTCAGACTGTTGCGATCAATTGAACAACAAAGACCTTGAAAGGATAAACTTAGTGCAACAGGACGTTCAATTTTCACGGGCTAACAGATTATTTCGTGTTTGATTATTAAGATAAATATTCAACTCAAAATAACCCTTCAATATCTCCGGCGTCGTTAAGTGTTATTTTAGTAGCCGCAGGAACCCTGGGGAGACCAGGCATCGTCATTATTTCACCAGCGATCGCAATTACAAACTCGGCACCATTGGACAAACGAACTTCACGAATAGGCAACTCATGTCCCGATGGAGCCCCTTTTGCATTTGGGTCTGTTGAGAAACTATATTGCGTTTTTGCTATGCAAATCGGCAAATGTCCTAATCCCATTTTTTCCCAATCTGCCAATTGGGTTTTGACCTGAGGTGATACTGAAACAGTACTCGCATGATAAATTTTGCTTGCGATCGTTTCTATTTTTTCCAGAAGAGATAATTCATCGGGGTACAATGGTTTAAAGTTCGCTACACCACTATCTGCTAATTCTACGACTTTATGAGCTAAATCTTCAGCACCTGCGCCACCGTCAGACCAATGTGTGCACGTGACGGCCTCAACCCCATGCGATGCCAAAGCTTGTTTGACTGCTTCAACCTCAGCATCAGTATCAGTGATAAATCTATTCAGGGCAACGATAACGGGAACCCCAAACTGCTGGGTATTTAGAACATGCCTTTCAATATTAGAAACGCCTCGACGCACAGCTTCTATATTTTCTTCTCCCAAATCCTCTCGAGCGACACCGCCATGCATTTTTAAAGCTCGCACGGTACCAACAACAACTGCGGCGGCTGGTTTTAAACCAGCTTTTCGGCACTTAATATCAAAAAATTTCTCCGCACCTAAATCGGCGCCAAAACCAGCTTCGGTTACAACATAGTCTGCCAGTTTCAAACCAATTTGCGTCGCCATAACAGAGTTACAACCATGCGCTATATTCGCAAACGGACCACCATGAATAAATGCCGGGTTATTTTCTAGGGTTTGCACAAGATTTGGCGCTAAAGCATCTTTTAACAAGACCGTCATAGCGCCATCTGCCTCTAATTCTCGAGCATAAACTGGTTTTCTGGCCCTGGTATAGCCAACTATAATATTTCCCAACCTTCTTTGCATATCTTCCAAACTAGTAGCGAGGCAGAATATAGCCATGATTTCAGAAGCAACCACAATGTCAAAACCATCTGATCTGGGAAACCCATTTGCAACGCCCCCCAAGGACCCAACTATAGATCTCAGAGCTCGGTCATTCATATCAAGTGCACGACGCCAAGCTATACGTCGTTCATCTAGTTCTAACGCGTTGCCCCAATAAATATGATTATCAATCATGGCTGCCAGTAAATTATTTGCCGCACCGATCGCATGGAAATCTCCTGTAAAATGAAGATTTATATCTTCCATTGGCACAACTTGAGCAAATCCCCCGCCAGCAGCGCCGCCTTTTACACCAAAGCAAGGTCCAAGGCTTGGCTCCCGAAGGCACATAATTGCTTTCTTGCCTATTTTATTGAGTGCGTCTCCAAGCCCCACAGATGTTGTCGTTTTACCTTCGCCAGCCGGCGTGGGGTTTATACCAGTCACTAGAATAAGTTTGCCATCCTCTTCTGCTGAAAGACTATCCACATAGTCCATAGATACTTTTGCTTTATAATGACCGTACGGGTCGAGTGACTCCGGCGGGATTCCAAGTCCAGCCCCAACCTCTAGGATTGGCTTCATGGTAGCAGCACGAGCTATTTCTATATCTGATTTAACCATATCGGATAACCTTCCCTTACTAGTCTATTCACATCATTAACTTTTTTAGCCGATAGCGCCACTATCTATTATGGATTGTAACTCTGTACCTTCGTAGCCGAGTACGTTTTTAAGAATTTCTTCATTGTGTTCCCCCAGCAATGGCGATCTTTTAACTTCTGCTGGTGACGCTGACAATTTCACAGGACAGCCCACCGTCAGATACGGACCACGTTCGGGATGCTCAACCTTAACTATTGTCCCCGTTTTTCTTAAACTTTTTTCTTTCGATATCTCCTTCATTGACAAAATCGGCCCAACGGGAATATCTAACGGATTGCAAATCTGCATCACTTCATATTTAGTTTTAGTCATTGTCCAATCTTCAATAGCACCAAAAACTTCATTTAATTTGGTGAGGCGAGCTTTTGGCGTCGCGTATTCCGGATCTTCGATCCAGCCAGTCTTGCCTATTGCGGCACAAATATTTGGCCATGCGGCTGCTTGTGTTATAAAATATGTATAGGCGTTAGGGTCCTTCTCCCATCCTTTACATTTTAAAATACGCCCGGGTTGCCCACCGCCCGAGTCGTTGCCTGCCCGAGGAGTAGTATCTCCGAATTCTATACCCTCACCATGTTGCGAGTACTCCTCCAGTGGACCTGCTGCTAGTCTTTGCTGATCGCGCAGTTTGACACGACAAAGATTGATCACACTATCTTGCATCGCAGCCAATACTCGTTGTCCTTTGCCTGTATTTTGACGATGAAATAGCGCTGTGACAATCCCGAGCGCTAAATGCAAGCCTGTACCGCTATCGCCAATTTGTGCACCTGTCACTGTTGGGGGGCCATCAATAAAACCAGTAGTTGACGCTGCCCCTCCTGCACATTGGGCCACGTTTTCGTACACCTTACAGTCCTCGTATGGACCAGGGCCAAAACCTTTTACCGAAGCCATGATCATTCGCGGGTTAATCTTTTGAATTTGCTCCCAACCGAAGCCCATGCGTTCCATTGCTCCCGGTGCAAAATTTTCTACCAGAACATCACACTTTCCGACAAGCCTTTCTAGAACCTGTTTACCTATTTCATTTTTTGTATTGAGTGTCAGGGACCGTTTGTTGTGATTCAGCATAGTGAAATAGAGGCTGTCTGCCTCTGGAACGTCAACCAGTTGTGCTCGTGTGGGATCCCCCGACCCGGGTCGTTCAACCTTTATGACATCTGCACCAAACCAAGCTAGCAATTGAGTACATGTTGGACCCGACTGAACATGTGTAAAGTCAAGTACTTTTATACCTTTAAGCGCTTCCATCTAATGGCTCCTCAACACATTTATTTATACATCGTCTGAGCCTTGGTGCCCGGAGCGTACTCATTTGGATCCACCCAAACATTCACCACCGCGCATTTACCAGTTTTGGCTATAGCCTCCCTGGCACGCAGAAGTGCTGGTTGGATTTGTGAAGCTTCGCGAACTTCTTCTCCATAACCACCTATCATTTTACCAAAAAGCGAGAAATCAACATCCCCAAGTTTATTACCAACGCCACCCCGCTGAGCACCATATTTCGAGATTTGACCATACCTTATTTGGTTCATAGCAGAATTGTTTCCCACTATGGCGATATAAGGAGCTCCAAATCGCTGTGCTGTCTCCATATCAAAAGCCGTCATGCCAAAGGACCCATCACCATAAAGGCATACTACCTCCTTATTTGGATGCGCCAACTTCGCGGCCATGGAGAAACCAGTTCCAACACCTAACGACCCGAGTGCTCCAGGATCCATCCATTGACCCGGGCCTCTTGGCCTTACAGCTTGGGCCGATATTGTTACGATATCACCACCATCTCCGATATAAATCGTATCCTCTCCCAAAAATTCATTAATTTCATATGCAAGGCGGTATGGATGAATTGGATTTTGCTCACTTTTAAAGATTGGCATCAATTTTTCGAGCTTGGTTTCCTCAATCCCTCGAAGCTTGGACATCCATTCCTGACGTTTTTTCTTCAAACCTTGAGAGATACGGCCGGAGGCTGCTTGTTCAACAGCTTTTAAAATAGCCCCCGGATCCCCTGCGATGCCAAGACTAATATCACGGTTTTTACCAACAGTGGCGTAACTTTGATCAATTTGAACCAGAGTAGCCGCATCAGAAATTCTTTTGCCATAGCCCATTCTAAAATCGAAAGGTGTGCCAACTATCAATATCACATCGGCATCCTTGAATGCATCTGATCGTGTTCGATCAAAATGATGAGGATCACCTTCTGGCAGCATCCCCCGACTGGCACCATTCATGTAAGCTGGAACATCGAGCGATCTAATAAAATCTATAGCCGCTCCATGACTGCCGCTAGCCCAAACCTG
>CENP01008942.1_pt1 | contig 21403 bp, 19 predicted proteins | sample 361281 | NCBI WGS metagenome assembly CENP01 (sample SAMEA2591122, study PRJEB7988) | marine metagenome | biome: marine biome (ENVO:00000447); feature: deep chlorophyll maximum layer (ENVO:xxxxxxxx); material: saline water (ENVO:00002010), including plankton (ENVO:xxxxxxxx) | depth 70 m | reverse complement strand
GGTTTAATTACTGAAGTTGTAGATGAAGAGAAGATAGATGAAGAAGTCCAAGAATTAGCTGAAAAATTAAGAGATGGAGCTAAATATGCTATTAGGTGGACTAAAACATCCATAAATGCAGGATTGAAGGTTTTAGCAAATTCTATTATCGATAGGGCGGCTGCATTTGAGAATGTTACACAGCTGATGGAAGATCACAAAATTGCTCTTCAAGCTTTTTCAGATAAAGAAACTCCAAAATTTAAACAAAAATAAATTAGGACTTAAACTGGATAAACACTTAATTATTACGGGAGCCAGTAGCGGCATAGGGTATGCTACAGCAAAGCTTTTTCAAGAAGATGGATATCAAGTTATAAATTTATCCAGATCAAAAATAAATTTAAAAAATGCAAACCATCTTACAGCTGATCTCTCTAAAAGAGACTGGTCAAATGAAGTAAGTAAAAAATTATCGTCGATACTTACAGATTCATCAGAAATTTCATTAATTCATAATGCGAGCATGATGCAAAGTGACAATGTTGAAAATATTGATATAAATAATTTAAGAGATATCTATGAAGTTAACTTAGTTGCACCAGCAATACTTAATAAAATAATTATTCCTTATATGAAAAATGGGTCATCTATTTTGTATGTAGGCTCAACTTTATCAGAAAAGGCAGTTCCCCAGATGTCTTCTTATGTAACAAGTAAGCATGGAATGATAGGTTTGATGAGAAGTACCTGCCAGGATTTATTTGGAAGATATATTCATACTGCATGTATTTGTCCTGGAGCAACTGAAACTGAAATGCTGCAAGAATATGTTCAGGGCAATCAAGAAGCCTTAGATATGATGGCTCAAACACTTAGCGAAAATAGACTAATCTCATCTGAAGAAATAGCTAAAACCTTATTTTTTTGTGCCAAAAACTCTGTAATTAATGGTTCTGTAATTCATGCAAACCTAGGAATAATATCTCAATGAATGCATTTCAAGAGCCTGAACACATATCCATGCTTAGAAATACTCTTCGTCAATTTATTGACAAGGAAATGCCTAGAGAGAAGGTTAATCAATGGGATAAAGACGACTACTTTCCAAGGGATGTATTTGATAAATTATGTGCATTAGGAGTTACTTCACTGACTGTTTCTGAAGAATACGGCGGGTCCGGAAAAGATATGATGGCAACGATAGCTACAATCGAAGAATTAGCTACTCGCAGCCTTGGTATTGCATCTGGATATATATTTTGCGCATGTTATGCAGGTCTAAATATTTCAGAAGCAGCGAGTGATGATCAAAAAAAACAACTTTTACCAAAAGTGGCTGAAGGCAAGATGCTGTTTTCATATGGAATAAGTGAGCCTGATGTTGGAGCTGACGTTGCTAGCGTTAGAACGAAAGCCATAATTGAAGGTGATGAAGTTGTAATTAATGGCACAAAAAGATGGTGCTCAGGCCCCAATGTCACTGATTTCATTTATACAATTGTTAGAAGTGGTCCAGAGGAAGATAGGTATAGAAATTTATCTTTAATATTAATACCACCTAAATCTAAAGGGGTGACAATTGAGCCTCAACTGACTCTTGGCCAAAAAGGTGTAGGTGGGACTTGTGATGTTACATTCGAAGATGTGCGTGTCCCCATTGAGAATATAGTTGGCGGTCATGATGGTTGGAATAATGGTTGGAGTAAAATTGTTAGTACTGGACTGGATGTTGAAAAAATTGAAGTTTCAGCTTTAGCATTAGGTATTGCGAGAGCTGCTGTTGAAGATGCATGGCAATACTCTCAAGAGCGTATCCAATTTGGAAAGCCTATTTGTCACAATCAGTCAGTTAGACATAAACTTTCCGAAGTCAAAACTAAACTGGAAGCATGCAGATTAATGACCTATCAAGGAGCCTGGCTTGCTGATCAAGATGTTATTGCAACAGTAGAAATGTCAATGTCTAAACTATTTGTAACAGAAACAGCTTTAGAAATTGTTCTTTCCTGTCAGCAAATCTTGGGTGCTTATGGTTATGTTAAAGACTTTGACATGGAGAGATATGTAAGAGATATGCTTGCAATGCCTATGATTGGTGGATCTTCATCTATTCAAAAAAATAATATTGCTAATAGGCTTAATCTTCCAAAATAAATACTTATGTTCAAAGATCAAACTGCAATAGTTGGGATAGGGCAGACAGAGTTTTCTAAAAATATTGATTCAACAGAGTTAAATTTAGCGTGTAAAGCAATTAAATTAGCATTAGATGATGCTGGCATAAATCCAGATCAAGTGGATGCATTAGGTAGTTTTACCTATGAAGAAAACCCCGAGTTTGAAATTTCAAGAAATTTAGGATTTGGCAATTTGCATTACTGGAGTCAAGCTCCATATGGTGGAGGGGCAAGCTGTGCTGCAATTGGTCAGGTTGCAATGGCAATTGCAAGTGGAATTGCAAATGTTGGCGTTGTATGGAGATCGAGAAAAAGAGGAGATCCGTCCTCAAGAATGTGGTCACATACAGAACAAGAAATTTTTGATCACTGGAAATGGTCCAGACCATCGGGGCTTGTAAGACCAGTTGATGAATCGTCAATGATTATGCGTAGATATATGTTTGAGAATAATTATTCTCGAGAAGATTTAGCAAGTGTTGCTATGAATCTCAGAAAATATGCTAATAAAAATAAAAATGCATTAATGCATAATAAACAACTAACGTTTGATGATTATATGGATGCCAGAATGATCTCTGATCCGTTATGTTTATATGATAATTGTTTGGAAAGTGATGGAGCTATTGCAGTTGTTATAACAAAGCTTAGTCTTGCTAAAACTCTATCAATAGAACCTGCAATTATCCATGCTTACTCACAAGGAATGTCAAAAGAACATTCATTAATGACTGACTACCACGGAGACAATCCTATGCAGAGTTCTTCATATGTAACTTCAGAAAATTTATGGGAGCAATCTGATTTTAAGCCAGCGGATGTTGATGTCGCTCAATTTTATGATGCATTTTCTCCGATGATCCCTCTTTCTCTTGAAGCATACAATTTTTGTCCTAAGGGTGAGGCCTTAAAAATGATTGCTGAGGGATTTATTGGTAATGACGGACCTTTACCTGTTAATACATCAGGGGGAAGTCTTTCAGAAGTTTATTTACATGGTATGAACCTCGTTGTAGAAGCGGTTAGACAAATAAGAGGATTATCGTCATCTCAGGTGAACCAAGTTAACTTATCACTCGTTACAACTTGTGATGCCACTCCAAATGCTGCCATCCTCTTAAAGGGGGGTATTTAAGATGATTGAAAATATACCTCTACCTGGAATAAATGATTTTGATAAAACTTTTTGGGAAAATTGTTCTAATAATAAACTTTCTATTCAACACTGTGGTTCTTGCGATCAGCCAAGATTTCCTCCAAGACACATGTGCCCACATTGCCAGTCTACTGATCATAAATGGAAGATTGTTAATGGCTCAGGTCAATTATGGTCTTACGTTGTCCCTAGGCCACCTCTACTTCCATATTTTGAAAAACAATCTCCATATGTTGTAGGACTCGTATTATTAGATGGGTATTCAAATATTCGTATTATTGGAAGAATATTTACTGATTATAAAAATAATACAGTTGATATAGAAAAAATTTCCATAGATGCAAAACTCTCTGTAGGTTTTAATAAAATTAATCAAGATATTACTATTCCATTTTGGTTTACAGACAGTTAAATTATTATTGTTTATTAGATTGCTGGGGAGGTGATCATGAGAATAAATTACAATCCTTATTCAAAAGATTTTTGGGATAATTCATGGGATATTTATAAAGATCTTAGAGACAATGATCCAGTTCATTGTATGGAAGATTTTGGAGGTGCTTGGGCTCTAAGTAGGTTTGAAGATATATGGAATGCACATTTAGGTTCATACAAAGATTACACGTCAGTTGAAGGAACTTCTCCTCCGCCTTTGCTTTTAGGTGATGATTCTGGTCCTGGACACATATCAATTCCAACAAATGATGGAGCAGATCATAGAGACTATAGAAATACAATTGCTGATAGATATACTCAATCCTCCATATCTGAATTAGAAGATAAAATTCGTAATTTAACCATTGAAGAGCTAAAACCAGTATTAAAAGAAGGAAAACTTGATGTCCATGAAATTGCAAGAAAAGTTTCACTCTTTACGATTACTGACATGATTGGGTTAGATAGAGAGATTGCACTAAAAGCAAGAGAACTGATAGATATTTTCTATGAAAGAGATCCAGATGTAATGGGAGTAACTCCTAGAGGCCAGGAAGCTTTCGGCCAATGCATGGGTTTGATGCTTCAATTAGCCTCAGAATGGCGAAACGATACACCCCCGTCACCCTCGCATATAAATTCTTGGATAACTAAACAAGTAAGAGATGGATTATGGATGACTGATGAGCAAATTATGGGCAATACAAGCATGTTAATTATAACTGGAGCAGATACAGTTCCATATACAATCGCAAACTTATTTTATTATTTAGATCATCATCCTGATCAGTTAGCACTATTAAGAAGTGATTTATCTGTAATTCCTGCTGCATTTGAAGAAACTGTTAGATTTGATCATCCTACAAATATATTAGGAAGAAAATTAAATAAAGATATGGAATTACATGGAAAAAAAATGAAAAAAGGTGATTCTGTAATTTATTTATATCAATCTGCTGGAAGAGACGAGAGAGAGTTTGATAAGGCAGATCAATTTAACATTACTCGTCCAACTCCCAAACGAAGCATAAGTTTTGGCCATGGACCACATAAATGCCTGGGTCAGCATTTAGCAAGATTAGAGGGAAGAGTCATATTAGAAGAAATTTTTAAAGCAATACCTGAATATACTGTTAAACAAGATTCAATGGTCAGAACATTCGGAGAATTCTTACAAGGGTACAGAAATATGCCAATAGAATTCAAGCCATCTATTTAGAAATCTTCTCTATTGAAATAGATATGATTTCCATGTTTCTGGATCAATCTTCCAAGGTGAATTTTTAGTTTTATTCGATAGATTGATTCCTGCAACAATTTCAGAAGATGCAAAAATTTGATTTGAAATTTTTACATCAATAGCTAACTTAATTATAGATAATTCATCTGAAATTATTTTTTCACTTATCAAATTTCCGTGGAATTCTAATCTTTTATTGGGGCATATAGGCTTTTTAATATTGAATTTAACTTTACCAACTCTAGCTGAGGCTCCAAAATGATCAGTGACATACTTAATCACTAATCCATTTAGTGTGTAATTGTTCATAATAATATCTGGTAGTTTTGCTTTGTTGACTGCCCAATCTCGATCAGAGTGAAGAGGGGCCCAATCCCTGCTAAAAATTGCACCAGCTTGAATATTTTTTACAGTGGTTAAATATGTAGTTATTGGCAAAGGATCATTTATATTCATTTTTGATAACCCAAAAAATGTATGTTCTGTTTTCCAACATTCTTTTTGGTCTGATTGTAATAATTGACCTCAATTTCCCAGTATCTTCCATTGCCTAATTTAGTATCAACACAATCACTAATAGTAAGAAGTTTTTGTTCTGAGCTTATCTCGTCTCCATCTTTAACTGGCTCATAGAATTCAATCTCTACCTCTGTGACAATACCTAAAGGTAAATTTAATACATCTTTAATATGAAAATGGAGTTGCATGGGATGAATGATTTCTCTTTCTGGGTGCCATTGAAAATCATGAGCCCAGGATGGTAATAAAGCAGGATGAGATATTAAAGATTCTGAATATTTGCTTGTTTTTGTAATATCCCAATATAGCGGATTTCCATCTTCAATTGCAGAACAAAAGTTTTGCCAAAGACCTTTTTGAACTGTAATAGGGCTTAAATCCGTACAGTAGGTCATACCAATTAATTTTAAAATTTCCTTAGGCAAGTCAGACTGCATGAATATTTAGAGTGGTAGTTTTAATGATTTTTTAGCAATTGTATTTTTTTGAATCTCTGTCGTTCCCGCTCCAATTGTGTCCACTAATGTGCTCCGATATGACCATTCCCATTTTCCATTGGCATGTGACTTATCATATTCTTTTCTAAAAAGTCCCTCTCTGCCCAATATATCCATAGCTTCATTTGCTAATTTTTGATGGAGCTTGGTACTGAAAAGTTTAAATACAGCTGCTTCTGTTTGAGGCACTTCATCTTGAATAGCTACTGATAGAACTTTTCTTTGAAGCACTTTTGCTTTCTGCACATCCGCATAAAGATAAATAATTTTTTTTCTAATATCAGGAATTTGATTCAATATAACTCCATCTCTTTTAACCTTATTAGTTAATTCAACAAGTTCTTTAAATTTTTGTTCCAATGGAGCAATTGTATAAAACGTAAACCTCTCATAATTTAAAGCTTCACATATATATACCCAGCCTTTATTTACTTCTCCAATAACGTATTCATCTGATATAAATACATCAGTTAAAAAAACGCTATTGGTTGCATGCTCTCCAACAGTTTCAATTGGATGGACTTCAATGCCTGGGTTATCCATTTTAACTAAAAACACACTTATACCCCTGTGTTTTGATGCCTCTGTATCCGTTCTTGCAGCTAACCAATACCAATCTGCAACATGAGCTGACGAAGTCCAAATTTTCTGACCATTAATTAACCAGCCACCTTCTTTCCTTTCTGCTTTTAATTGAAGTGAGGCTAAATCAGATCCTGCTCCCGGTTCTGAATAACCCAAAGCGAAATCTATTTCCCCGGCTAAGATCTTTGGTAAAAATTCATCTTTAATTTTATTAGACCCATGATGAATAATGGTTTGCCCAATTGAACCTACACCTTTTCCAGGAGAGGGCGCACCAACCCTACATAGTTCTTCATTTAGTATGTAATCATAAATACCAGGTTTCTCTTGGCCACCATATTCTTTTGGCCATGACATACCTAGATAGCCTTTTGATGCTAGTATTTTCATAAAATCTCTTCGCTCAGGACTATCGATTTTTGTTTGAGCATCAGCCTCTCTATTTGGAGCAAATACTACATCTGCATTTGATTTTTTTTTCTCTTCTGCAATGAAAATCTTTACTTCATCAATAAACTGCTCTTCTTCTTTTGTAAAATTAAAATTCATATTTTTATGGAGCTAATACCTTTTCTCTATTACCTTTTTCGAAATTCACTATAAGTTTTCTATGAATAATAAACCATGAGTTATCTATTAACTTCCAATCATCAATATACTCACCAAACATCTCATAAAACTCTTTTTCATTTGGTTCTAGACCTGCATGATATACCCTGACATAGCACTTACTTGTTGCATTTTCATTATCAATATTAATTATAAAATTTCCCAGCAAATGTTGAGTAAAGCCGCAACCGTTTAAACTAGATTTACACATATTTACAATTTCTTTTCTTGATGACGATTTAATTTTCAATCCAATAGAGTCACTGCCGTATTCTGCAGTTGCAGATTCATCAAAAACAGCATTCAATGCAACCCAATCTCTAGTATCTAAAGAAGTTGCATAACTTATAAGCTTATCTTTAATTTGTGATATATATTCATCCATTATTGTGATTATTGCGTTACCTATACCCAAAGTTTAATATAAAAGTCTTATTTAGAAATAATAATTAGATACGGATGGAACTTCAATTATCTCAGCAACAAATGTTGCTTAAAAATACTATTGAAAAAGTATGCAAAGATTATTGTAAATTAGAAATACTTAGAGAAATTGAAGATACAAAAAAAGGTTTTTCAGGAGAATTTTGGAATCAGTTAGTTAGTTTAGGGCTAACAGGTATCAATATACCAACTAAATTTGGTGGATCCGATATGGGTTTATTGGATCAAGCAATTATTTATGAAGAATTTGGTCGCGCGCTTGCATTATCTCCACATTTAACCAGTTCAATCATCTGCCCATTTTTAATTAATAAACTTGGCTCAGACTCACAAAAAGAGGAAATCCTGCCATCCATAGTTTCTGGAGAAACAATCATTAGTCTAGCTTGGCTAGAAGAGGGCTCGTCTTTCTATAAAAATGGAATTAATTTAACTCTTACTAAAAATGATGAAAACTATTTAATTAATGGAAAAAAACACATGGTTCCCTATGCATCTGAGGCAAATAAAATATTACTCTTATGCAAGAAGGAAGACGAAATAATTGCAGCAATACTTGACTCAGAACAAGCAGGCTTAACTTTTAAATATCAAGAAAATCACGCTAAAACAAGTATGTACGAAGTAATATTTAAAAATGTAGAAATTGAAGAGGTGAATTTAATTCAGAAGAAAAATTTTTGGGATATATGGCATGAAATTACTTATATTTCACAAATATTGATTTCAGCTGAAGCATCTGGAGGGTCTGAAAGATCTTTGTATATAGGAAGAGATTATTCACTTGAAAGAGAAGCTTTTGGTCAACAAATTGGTACATTTCAATCAATAGCTCATTATTTAGCTGATGGTTTTGTAGAAGTTGAAGCTAATAAATTGATGACTTACCAGGCTGCTTGGTCATTCGATGAAAAAATTAATGTGAAATCTTTAGCAGCCTTATCAAAACTTCAAGCATGCAGATCATTTAGGGATATTTCTGCAACTACAATTCAAATTTTTGGTGGTATGGGTTTTACGGTAGAGGCGGATCCTCAATTATTTTTTAAAAGAGCAAAGCATTTACAAAACTTCATGTGGGATGAATCCTATCTTGAGAAACAAATAGAAGAAGATTTTTTTAAATAGAGGTGTAATTTGATCTTTACAACAATAGATTATCAGGTTGATGATGGAATCGCTCATATTATATTAAAGAGGCCAGATCAATTAAACGCGGTTAATTCATTGATGTCTAAGGAATTACCTGAAATGTGGAAAATATTTAATGATGATAATTCAGCTATTGTTGCAATAATTTCTGGATTTGGGAACAAATCATTTTGTGTCGGAGCTGATTTGGCCGATCTTCCTGATATGGATGGTGATGCTGGTATGGCTTCACTCGAATCAATTAAATGGACATCACTACAAAATAATATATGGAAACCTGTTATATGTGCAGTTAATGGGATTGCTTGTGGTGGAGGTCTTCATTTTGTTGCTGATAGTGATATTGTCATAGCATCTGATAATGCAACTTTCTTTGATACTCATGTAAAAGTTGGGTTGGTTGCTGGACTTGAACCTGTAAGTCTTAGTAGAAAAATTCCCTTGGAGAGGGTTCTAAGAATGTCTTTAATTGGTGGAGCTGAGAAGATTGATGCTAATGAAGCAAAAAGTATAGGTTTGATTAGTGAAATTACTAAAAATGAAAACTTGATGGCAAGAGCTATTGAAATAGCAAATAAAATTAAAATACATTCGCCTTCTGCGTTAGCAAAAACAAAGAAAGCTATATGGCAATCACAAGAAATGGGTCTACAAGATGCTTTGCTGAATGCATGGAAATTAATTTCTGAGCAACAAATACATCCCGATTTTGAGGAAGGCACAAAAGCTTTTGTTGAAAAAAGATCGCCTAAGTGGAAACCCTATAATTCAAATGAATAATTACGATCAAATTTTATTCAATATAAATGGTTCGCAAGCTAATATTCAGCTGAATAGGCCTCAAAAACTTAATGCATATACTCCAGATATGGGAGATGAAATAATTGATGCATACAGAACGGCTAATTCAGATAAAAATATTAAAGTTATAAGTTTTTCAGGTAACGGCGCATCTTTTTGTTCGGGTGCTGATAAGGATTATTTAATTGGAAATAAATTAAGTAAATCTGGTTTAAGAATAGGCGAAGATGAATTCATAAAAACATTTGCATTGGAGCTTGCTCAATCTAATAAGATATTGATTGCAGGACTTCATGGATCATGTGTTGGAATAGGAATAACAATGGTTTTGCCTTTTGATATCAGGATAGCTGAAACTAACACCAAAATATCCTTTCCATTTTTAAGGTTAGGCATTCTTCCTGGCTTAGCAAGCACCTATTATTTGCCGTCCTTGGTCGGAAAAAATAAAGCGCAAGAAATTATATTAACCAATGCGAACTTAAATGCTGAGCAAGCATATGAAATAGGTCTCATTAACAAAGTAGTAAATGAATCCAGCATTACCAATGAAATTAATAAAATTGTATTGTCGTTTTCAGAAACCCATATCAGTACTTTAATCGCTGCAAAAAAAGCATTTCAACCAAATTTGGAGGAAAATGTACAAAGTGCTATAAATAACGAGAGAAACTTATTAAAAACACTTGTTAATAGTAATGATTTAAGGGAGTAAAATCATGGAAATTAAGTCCTTAGGCTATATTGGTTTTGGTGCAAAAGACCCACAGGATTGGCTTAAATTTGGTACAGAAATTATAGGTATGATGCCTGCCCGCGCAGTCCCTGGGGAGAGCTGGGGCTTTCCACAGGATCCAAACTTTGAGATTGCCAGTGGTGGAAAAGGGGTTGCAGATGATGGATCTGTCTATTTAAAGCTAGATGAGTATCAATGGCGAATTGGTATTCATCAAGATGATAATAATCACGGTATTTTATATATTGGCTTTGAAGTTGATAATGTAACAAAACTTGAAGAAGCAAAAAAACATTTACTAGACAATAAAATTGATGTGCTTGATGGTTCTGAAGAAGACGCTAAGTCAAGAGGGGTAGGCGGCTTAATTAAATTTAGTGATCCTTCAGGTAACCCAGTTGAAATTTATTATGAGCCAACTTTAGATTATAAGTTTTTATCCCCTGTTCCAGATCAAACTTTTGTTGCTGGTCATTTAGGATTAGGCCATTTAATGATTTTAGCTTCAAATAGGGAGCAAACTTATGATTTTTATACAAAAATTCTTGGTTTCAAACTTACAGATTATATAAGTTTTGAAGGCGGTGATGGTGCATGGTTTATGCGGTGCAACCCTAGGCATCACAGTATGGCATTGTCTAAATTTGGAGAAGCAAATGGGATGCATCATATTATGTTTCAAGTTGATTCAATAGATAGTGTAGGTAGAGCATTAGATAGAATTAATGCTGCTGGGGTTGAAATTAGCTCCACTCTTGGGAAACATATTAATGATTTAACAACTAGCGTTTACATCAAGGGACCGAATGGATGGGATATAGAAATAGGTGCAGAAACTGTCAATATTCATGATGATGATAAGTGGATTCCAAAACAATTTGTTGAGGGAGATATCTGGGGCCATCATGGAATAATGGATTCTATAGCTGACGTAAGTTCAAATCTTGAAGAGAATGCCGATGACGGCAAAAATTAATTTCACCTCTAATGCAATTGACATTGGTATGGTTACTACCAATGATTCTGAAATGCTACATTTTTACCAAGAAGTATTGGGTTTTGACAAAGAAATTGAAATTCCATTTCCAGGAATTGGGGTTGTTAATAAATTAAGCTATGGGGCAGGTTACATAAAAATACTTGTTCTAGAGAGTAACCCATCAAACATTAACCCTATTGGGGATTTTTCTACTTCAAATGGTATTCGCTATATAACAATAAACCTTAGCAACCTTGATGAAATCTTAGAGGCCTGTAAAGTAAATAATATCACTATTATCAATGAAGGAATCGATCTTAGACCGGGAGTGAAAGTTGCCTTAATTTCAGATCCTGATGGTAATTTAATAGAATTAATGAATACAGAATAATGTCTAAAGTTGATCTAGATTATTCTCTTGATGATAAATATCTTTTGGATGAGGGTAGAGTATTTTTATCAGGAACCCAGGCTTTGGTAAAACTTCCATTAATTCAAAAAAAAATTGATGAATTAAATAACTTAAATACTGCAGGTTTCATATCTGGCTATCCTGGTTCACCCCTAGGTGGTTATGATCATGCTTTGCATCAAGCATCAAATTTTCTTAAGGACAAACAAATTGTTTTCCAACCAGGTATTAACGAAGATCTTGCTGCTACTGCACTTCATGGAACTCAGCAAACTACTTTGGTTGATAATCCTAAGCATGATGGAGTTTTTGGGATTTGGTTTGGAAAAGGGCCTGGAGTTGATAGATCTGGGGATGCATTAAAACACGGTAATTATGCTGGTTCATCAAAACATGGTGGAGTCTTGGCATTGGCTGGGGATGATCATGCAGCCAAGTCATCAACTACAGCTCATCAGAGTGATCATGCGTTTATCCATTTTGGAATGCCAATTTTAAATCCTGCAACTGTTCAGGACTATATTGATTTCGGTTTAATGGGAATTGCAATGTCTCGTTATTCAGGTTGTTGGATAGGAATGAAATGTATAACAGATACCGTTGAAAGTGCTGCTTCGGTTGATATTGGGTTGAAAAGATTTAAGCCTGTCTTGCCAGATATATCTGATGAAGAGGGTGACCTGCATCTGCAATGGGGTTATATGCCTGCAATGTCAGAATCAAGATTATACAAACAAAGATTGCCAGCTGCTCAAGCATTTGCAAGAGCAAATTCTATTGATAGGGTGATTTTTCAAGGTCAAAAAAAACTTGCAATAGTAACAAGTGGAAAGGCCTATTTAGATGTAAGACAGTCACTTGATGAGCTAGGGTTAAGTGAAAAACTATGCTCAAAAATTGGAATTTCTCTATATAAAGTTGGGATGGTTTGGCCTTTAGAGCCAAAAAACATTAGTAATTTTGTTAACGGAAACGAAGAAGTCCTTGTTGTAGAGGAAAAAAGACCAATTGTTGAAGATCAATTGATGAAGTATCTATATAACGAAAAAGATAGACCCTTGATCATTGGTAAAAAAGATGAGTTTGGTAATGACTTGGTTCCTTCTGAGGGTGAATTATCACCTAGTCAAATAGCCTTGATTATTGCTAAAAGAATTAAAGGCCTTTCTTTGAATATAGAACTAGAGTCAAAAGTAGAAGAAATTGAAACTCTACTCGGTAACATTAATTCTGCACCAGTGTCTGATCTATTTAGATTGCCAAGTTTCTGCGCTGGTTGTCCTCACAATACATCGACTAAAGTGCCTGATGATAGTTTTGCATTTGGAGGTATTGGTTGTCATGGAATGGCTACTTTCATGCCTGAAAGGAAAACCTATAATCTAGGTCAAATGGGAGGAGAGGGCGTAATGTGGACGGGAATTGCTCCTTTCACTGAAACTGATCACATTTTTCAAAACCTTGGAGATGGGACCTATTATCACTCTGGAATTTTAGCTTTACGAGCTGCAATAGCATCTAAAGCAAATATTACCTTTAAAATTTTAGTAAATGATGCAATTGCTATGACTGGCGGACAAGAGATTAGTGGTAAAGTTCAAGTTGATAATCTTAGTTGGCAAGTTCACTCTGAAGGTGCGAAAAAAGTGGTTGTAATGACTGACTACCCTGAAAAATATCCAGCTAATAGTTCTTTTGCGCCTGGTGTAAAAATATATCAAAGAGATGAATTGGATAAAGTGCAAAGAGAGTTAAGAGAAATAAAAGGAGTAACCGTAATTCTTTATGATCAATACTGCGCAACTGAACTAAGAAGAAGAAGAAAAAGAGGTCTTGCTGAAGAACCCGATAAAAGAATATTCATAAACCCATTGGTTTGCGAAGGATGTGGAGATTGTGGGGTTCAGTCAAATTGCATAGCTATCGAGCCTCACGAATCAAAATTTGGAAGAAAAAGAGAAATCAATCAATCAGCTTGCAACAAAGACTACTCTTGTACAAAGGGCTATTGTCCTAGTTTTTTAACTGTCACTGGAGGAACGTTAAAGAAAAAAGGCAATATACACAGGCAGAATGAAAACCCAAAATATCAAAATGAAGATCTGCCTACTCCAGTTGTTTGTGATTTAAATAAGCCATTTAATATCTTGCTAACAGGAATAGGTGGATCTGGAGTAATCACCCTTGGTGCAATTATTGGAACAGCTGCCCATCTTGAAAACAAAGGCGCATCTACTTTAGATGTTGCAGGTTTAGCACAAAGAAATGGACCTGTAACTAGTCATTTAAGAGTTGCTAATTCACCATCTGATCTGCATTCAACAAGAATAGCAAGTGGCTCTGCAGATTTAATCATAGGATGTGACATAGTTGTTACAACAGGAATAGAATCCATATCTAAAATTAATAAAAAGCATACAAATATGGTTATCAATAGTCATGTTGCACCAACGAGTAATTTTGCAAGTAATCCAGATCTTGATTTATCCTCCGCAAGAATGATCAAAGGTTTAAAGGAGATTGCATCACCAGAGTTAATGCATATCGTAAACGCAACTAAATTTGCTACATCTTTAATGGGTAATTCGATTGCTGCAAACCTATTTTTAGTTGGTTATGCAATTCAAAAAGGTCTTTTTCCAATTTCCCTATCAGCTATCGAAAGAGCTATTGAGTTAAATGGGGTCTCAATAGATATGAATAAAGAAAGTATCTATTGGGGAAGACTTGCAGCAGTAGATATTAAAAAACTTGAAACAATTACTTCTGCAGACAATAAATCTATAGATTATTCAGACTCCTTAAGCTCAATGATTGATGATAGATATAATTTTTTAATATCCTATCAAAATATTAAATATGCCGAAAAGTATAAATCTTTAATTCATAAAATAATTAAAATTGATGAATCTATACATAATAACCGTGATGATCTTTCTATAGCTGCTGCTAAATTTTATTTTAAGCTCATGGCATACAAGGATGAATATGAAGTCGCAAGACTTCATACTGGACATGATATAAAAAAATATCTTGATGATAAGCTAGAGGGTGACTATAAGATTGAATATTCATTAGCACCCCCTGTATTTGGTGGTAGAGATAAGATTACTGGTAGATACCCTAAACGTAAACTACCATCATTCACCTATTACCTTTTTGCAATAATGAAACATTTTAAGTTTCTGAGAGGAACTTCATTTGATGTGTTTGGTATGTCTACTCATAGAAAAATTGAAAGGGGGCTAATCTCTGAGTATGAATCAATGCTTGCAGAAATAGAAACAAATATAAATATTGAAAATTATGATGCTGCAGTCAAAATTGCATTATTACCAGATCATATTAAGGGCTATGATGTTGTTAAAGAATCAAATATTGAAAAATCAAAACTTTTAAAAGAACAATATTTCAATGAGTTTTATGGAAAAAATATTGAAGTTGTTAACAAATACCCCAAAGCAATTGGAGGATAAAGAATGAATGATGACGTCTATATTCAGGGTATTGACATGATTAAATTTGGTCGATTTCCCAATCTTTCAGTTCCAGAGCTAGCTTCAGAATCTATATTACTTGCCCTTGATGATGCAAATTTAAATATGGGCGATATTGAAGCTTTTTATTGCGGTAATATTAAAGAAGTAAACAGAATGGTCGGCCAAAAAACACTTCAGTTAGTAGGACAAACAGGTATACCTATAGTAAATTGCACAAATGCTTGTGCCACAGGTGCAACAGCATTTAGAGAGGGTTGGATGTCAATCAAAGCTGGTTTATATGACGTAGTTCTTGTTTCAGGTGTAGAAAAAATGGGCACTGGTTTATTAGGAGGTGATTCAGGTGAAATTGGTATTCCGGTTGAAGGGTTGCTTGGATCACAGACAATGCCTGCAATTTTTGCTGAAGCTGGGATGGAGCATTCAAGAAATTATGGAACTACCTTTGAACAATTTGCAAAAATTTCTGTAAAAAATCATCACCATTCAACAATGAATCCGAAATCACGATACCAGATTGAAACACCTCTTGAGGAAGTTATGACATCAGAAATGATTGCATACCCAAATACTAAATTAATGTGTTCTGCAAATGTTGACGGATCAGCAGCAGCAGTGCTCGTATCAGCAAAAAAAGTAAAAGAGCTTGGTATGAAGCGTTCAATTAAAATCAAAGCTTCTATTTTAACCAGTGACCCTTATGATGAAAGAAATCTTGCTATGCCTAATATCAACACTCTCACAAGAAATGCCGCGAATCAAGCATATGAAATGGCAGGCTTAGGTCCTGAAGATCTAGATTTGGTTGAATTACATGATTGCTTTGCATCAGCAGAGATGCTTCATTATGGTAACTTGGGTCTTTGTAAGGATGAAGATGCTGGTAACTTAGTTGATGAAGGTTATTTTGATATTGATGGAAAGCTACCAGTCAATTTATCTGGTGGGCTTCTTGCTAAAGGACACCCAACAGGCGCAACAGGAGTAGCTAATTTATATGAAATTTGTACTCAATTAAGAGGTGAGGCTGGACAAAGACAGCTCAAAAATCCTAACATCGGACTAGCTCATGTTATTGGTTTAGGTAGTGCTTGCGGTATTCATGTTCTAGAAAAATCTTCTTCATAGACGATATCAATTTTTCTAAGTTAGAATATAGAATTTAAGGAGTTAACTATGAAATTTATAAATACATTATTTTTTGTAATCTTGATATCTTCAATATCAATAAATACAAATGCTGAAGAAACATATATTGGTGATGTCAGCATGGGTGAAATAAAACAAAGTGCAGCATTTGTTCAAATGAAAAAAATGCTTGGCAAGTGGGAGGGTAAGCTATATCAACAATCAGGCGCAGTAGTTGATACATCATCAGAATTTAGACTTGTTTCAAATGGTAATTCTATTGTAGAAACTTTGATTGAAGATGGTGTTGAAATGTTCACTACTTATTCTGATAAAGATGGAGAGTTAGTTATTAAGCATTATTGTGCTTTAGGTACTGAGCCAATGTTCACAGTTGAATCAATGGATGATAATTCGATTCAGCTTAAGTCTGATCCTAGACCTGGATATCACCCAGAGCATCATAATTTTGTAAAATCTATGGGTTGGACTTTTCAATCCGATGAAGATGTTAGGGTTGATGCAACTTTACATTTAGATGGAGAATTGCAAATTCAACATTCAATGATCAAGAGAGTGTACTAATTTAAAGGTTCTATAAATTGAAACCCGCATATGCGGGTTTCTTTTTTTAATGATTATAATTTATTCATGCATAAACAATATTGGCGATCAAACCTTCAAATTATTTCAATCTTATTAAGCATCTGGTTTCTTGTTTCGTTTGGTTTTGGAATTATATGGTCTGATTTTTTAGATCAATTTCAAATAGGTGGTTTTAAGCTTGGGTTTTGGTTTGCTCAACAGGGGAGCATTTATTTTTTTGTTTTATTAATTTTTATATACATTTATTTAATGAATAAATTAGATAAAAAATATGAAGATAAGTCTGGTAAAGAGAACTAACTCAAATGGATGCGCAGCTACTCACTTATATTTTTGTTGGTTTTTCTTTCGCTTTATATATTGGAATAGCTATATGGTCACGCGCATCTTCAACTAGTGATTTTTATATAGCAGGCAAGGGTGTTCATCCTATTGCCAATGGTATGGCAACTGCTGCAGATTGGATGTCTGCAGCTTCTTTTATTTCAATGGCAGGTCTTATAGCGTTTCTAGGAAAAGATGGATCTGTATATCTAATGGGCTGGACTGGAGGATATGTTTTATTAGCTTTATTACTTGCTCCCTACTTAAGAAAATTTGGTCAGTACACAGTTCCTGATTTTATTGGCACAAGGTACTATTCAAGCTTAGCAAGATTAGTTGCTGTCTTATGCCTAATATTTATCTCATTTACCTATGTCGCTGGTCAAATGAGAGGAGTAGGCATTGTTTTTTCTAGATTCCTTGAGGTTGATATTAACTTAGGTGTAATTATTGGAATGTGTATAGTCTTTTTTTATGCAGTGCTTGGTGGCATGAAGGGCATTACTTATACGCAAGTTGCCCAGTATTGCGTTTTAATTTTTGCTTATTTAGTTCCAGCCATATTCATCTCTATTTTAATGACAGGGAATCCTATTCCTCAATTAGGTTTTGGCGATACTCTTGTAAATAGTGAAGTTTATTTATTAGATAAATTGGACACCGTTACAAGCGAGCTTGGATTTAATGCATACACAGAAAATACTAAAACAAAAATTGATATTTTTTGTATTACTGCTGCGTTGATGTTTGGAACTGCAGGTCTTCCTCATGTCATCGTCAGATTCTTTACTGTGCCAAAAGTTAGTGATGCAAGAAAATCAGCTGGTTATGCGCTAATTTTTATAGCTATTTTATATTCAACAGCTCCAGCTGTTTCAGCCTTTGCAAGAATGAATTTTATTGATTCAGTTCAAGAGGTTAACTATCAAGAAGCTCCAGGTTGGTTTAAAAATTGGGAAAATATTGGTCTGATATCTTGGAAAGATAAAAATGATGATGGCTTAATTCAATACTCTGCTGGTAATGCATTAAATGAAGTGAAGCCAAAATTTAATAATAGTAGAGGTTCTTCCGGAGAGAGAGGTTTAGATAATAAACCAGATATGACTAATTCAAATGAGGTTTATATCGATAGAGATATTATGGTTTTAGCGAATCCTGAAATAGCTAAATTACCCTCTTGGGTTATAGCTTTGGTTGCTGCTGGGGCTTTAGCTGCAGCATTATCAACTGCAGCAGGGTTATTACTAGTGATTTCAGCTTCGGTTTCACATGATTTGCTAAAAAAAACTTTTATGCCATCGATTACTGAAAAACAAGAGCTATTTTATGCTCGATGTTCTGCTGCAGTTGCTATATTTATAGCTGGGCTTTTTGGTATTTATCCGCCAGGCTTTGTTGCTCAAGTTGTGGCATTTGCTTTTGGTTTAGCTGCAGCAACAATTTTTCCTGCATTATTTATGGGCATATTTTATAAAAGATTGAATAAAGAGGGAGCTATAGCTGGAATGCTTGCTGGATTAGTTGTCACATCAATTTATATTATTAATTTTAAATTTGTTAATACCAATTTAAATTCTGCAGAAAATTGGTTTTTAGGAATCTCTCCAGAGGGATTTGGCTTTATAGGAATGATAATCAACTTTATTGTTGCATTTAGTGTATGTTATTTCTTTAAAAAACCACCTGATAGTGTTAATCAAATGGTTGATAATTTAAGAAATCCATAAGTTATTAAAAAATTAGGGATTTACTAAGGGATTTGTACCTAGGCCTGAGCCATATATTACAGCATTAAGCCAGATTCTATTTGTTCCTCTGGTCGAACCTCTGAAGTTTGGCTCACCAGAAAATAAAATTACTTGTCCTTTACCTACTTTCTCTCTAGTTACATAAGCTGAATTAGCTATTCTTTGTGCAGCTTCTGGCCAAACTAAACCACTCATTCTTACCTTTATATCTTTTTGTGGCGGAATGAGAGACCAATTTATTTCTTTTGATTCATCTACATTTACATTAGAAATAAGCGCACCAATTCTGACGGCTGCTTCCACGTTACTTCCCGTCATTAAGACAGGATAATTTGAGTACAGAACGGGTAATATCTCTGGACTACCAAAAGTTAACCAATGTTTTTGATCTGTTCTTCCAGCTACAAATGATCCAGATGGCATAAAAATTGATTGCCATTTATCTCTCATTTCAAACTGTTCCTGAGACATTTCTGTTTCACTTAATTCCCATGGGTAATCAATTAAATTGTCGACACTGTTACTATTAATTTTTTCTTTATCAATCTGATCGTCTAGCGCCATTATCTCTCTCAAAAGATCGAATTTATAATCACTAATATTTTCAAATACATTTTGTATTTGTTTTGCATTGCCTACACCATTATTCGAAGATAAAAATCTTGTTGACCTATTATGCGCAATTAGGGTACCCCCATTTCTTATCCATTCTGATAAGTTTTCTAATTCGTTGGCATTCATATTTAGATATCCGCTTGGAAGAATTAGGGTGTTATAACGTCTTAAGTCGGCATATCCAGCAAAAGTTCCATTTACAAGGCTATGCCTTATTCCAAGATGATGGTCTAATGACCACCAACTAACTCCAACATCATAAGAGTTGTAATTACCATGTCCCAAAATGGCAATCTGAGGTTTTTTTAACAATCTAAAATACCTACCACCCCAGTCAGGCAATCCTTCTGATCCAAAGCCAGATTCTATTGACTGAACAGGTATATTTAGATCAGTAGATATTTCTTTTATTTTAGTAATTAAATTTCTATTGTCTGGATTATCCATAGCAATAACAGCAACACTTCCTCGAGATAACTTGTGATCTGAAAGTATTGATTCTTTATCAATGATTCGTACTTGAACATTTTCTTCTAGCAATCTTGCTGCAAATGCAACCGACCTATCATCATCACCATCGACTGCCCATATTATTGCATTATCATTTATCTCAATATTTGTAGAGGAGGGCTCCCAATTAACAAGATTTTTATCAATATGTTCTAGAGCAGTTACAGCTGGTAGTCCATACATCATTGTAAAATTGAATGCAGTTGTGTCATACATTATAGAAGAACCATCTCTGAGGTTTTCTTGCCTTTCTTCTATAAGGACTGATTCATCAATTTCTGCATCAAATTCTAGTATTGCTTTTATCAGAGGCGCTTCAGGCTGTCTATTTGGAATAATTAAACTGCCTTCAGGTATTTGATAATTTACTTCAATATCACCTAATTGATTTAGTACTTTATTTGCCAGTAAAGTTTTTGTATTTTTAAATACCTCTATATCTTGAGCTTTTAATTTATCAACTAATGAGTTTAAGCGTCCATGATTTTTAGATGGTAAGACAACAAAAGTTTGATTAGCATATTTGCTATCTTTAGAAATATTGTATTTACGACCATCCCAATAATCTTTATACATAGCCTTTGTATTTAATTTCAAAGTATTAAGGTTTTCGATAGTACTTACAAATTGATGATGAACTGATTCTTTATAAGATTGAATGGTTCCCTCAGGCCTTCTCACGCCATCCTCTGACATTCGTGATTGTTCATATAGTATTCCAAGACTGCCACGGAATTGAACATAAAAAGAATATCCTGGGTAAAGATCTTCATGCCACTCCCCAGTATAAAAACGCCAATTTTTTTTATCGAATGCTTCAGCTTGATCTTGTGCAAAAATATTTCCCCATTTAATGAGATCTTCATCTATATTTTTATTTATAGGCTCTCTTGGAGGCCCTGTCATGAAAGTATCTTGAGCACCCATCTCATGTCCATCAACAAGAATCTGAGGCCTCCATTTATTTATTAACTTTACTCTTCCTTGTGTTTCAGGTTGAGTTAGGTAAAACCAGTCCCTATTTAAATCAAAGTAATAGTGATTTGTTCTTCCGTATGGCCAATCTCCAGTATGTAAAAGTGATTGGTCATCGTAATTTGGAGCGGTGCCTCGGTATTGCTCTAATGACTTTGCAAATCTATCTCTACCATCAGGATTCATCATAGGATCAATAATAATTACCATGTTGTTAAGTAGATTTTTAATCGCTGGGTCATTACTTGCAATAAGGTGATAAATAACTCC
>CENP01238823.1_pt1 | contig 21480 bp, 21 predicted proteins | sample 361281 | NCBI WGS metagenome assembly CENP01 (sample SAMEA2591122, study PRJEB7988) | marine metagenome | biome: marine biome (ENVO:00000447); feature: deep chlorophyll maximum layer (ENVO:xxxxxxxx); material: saline water (ENVO:00002010), including plankton (ENVO:xxxxxxxx) | depth 70 m | reverse complement strand
TCTAAAGAATTTAAAAAAATATCAAAGTTTTGAAATTTGACATTGTAATCTCCGAATGAAGATGTTACAGAAAAATTATCAGACAATTGTAAAACCTCCATCAATAAAGATATTTTGCCCTGTGATATAACTATTTTCTTCACTGCATAAAAAAAGTACCAACCTAGCTATCTCTTCTGGTTCACCAAATCTCCCTATTGGTACATTTCTTGCTAAATCTTTCATTTCCTTTTTGGACAAAATTCTTTTAGTTAAATCTGTATTTATAAATCCAGGTGAAACAGTATTTGTTAATATATTTTTATTAGATAGTTCAGCAGATAGTGATACTGTAAGACCATGGAGTCCAAACTTAGACATAGAATAAAGCGATCTTTTACCTCTTGATAATTTTCCAAAAATCGAAGAAATATTTACAATTCTTCCAAAATTATTTTTTTCCATTTTTTTAATAACGCACTTTGATATTTGATATGGAGCTTTCAAATTTACTGATTGAATCATGCTAAAGTCTTTGTTCTTAGTTTTAATAAAATTATCAATTTTATTTATTCCTGCGTTATTGACCAAAACATCAATTTTATTTATTCTGTTTAATTTTTGGATTAGTTTTTTTAGTGATTCATTATCTTTAAAATCTGATTGAAATGCACGAAAGTCTGAATTATTTTTAGAATTAATAAGGTCAATTTTTTTCTTATTTGTACCAGTGATTAAAACCTTATAATCATTGTTAACAAATGTTTTAGCAATTTCACTTCCAATTCCATTTGTACCCCCCGTAATAAGAGCTACTTTTTTTTGATGTTTACTTCTCATTTTGAAATCTCCTTTAAAAGATTATTTACTGCCTCAAGTTCCATATCTTCTCTACAAGCTTCTGTATACGTTGATATATGAGGAGATAAAACAGCATTTTTAGAACTTATTAAATCACCACTGTAGGGCTCATCTTCAAACACATCAATCCAGCATGATTTAATTTTTCCTAATTTTAAATTTTTAATTAGTTCGACTTCATCAATATGAAAACCTCTACTACTATTTAAAATTATTGCCTCATTCTTTATTTTTTTAAATTCTTTTAAACCAATTATTTGATTTTGTGAATTAGAATGAATGCTAATGATATCAGCCTTTTTTAGTCCTTCATTCAATGAAACCTTATTAAAATTAGAATTTTCAATTAAAGGATCAAAATAAGATACTTCTGAGCCAAAATATTGAAAATGTTTAGCAACTTTTTGGCCAATTCTACCAAAACCAATCAAAAAAACATTTTTCTTTTTTAAGCTATTACCTATTGATTTATTCCATTTGCCGATGTGAAGGTCATTATTATATCCAAAAATATTTCTTGATAAAGATAATGCACATGTTATGACCATTTCTGCTACTGCATCAGTTGGAGGATCAGGAGTGTTAAGCACCTTTATACCTTTTTCATTTGCATAATCTAAATCAATGTTATCTAATCCAATTCCAACTCTTGAAATAATTTTAAGATTAGGTAAACGTTCTAAGTTTTCTCTGTCCAAAGTTTCTAGTCCAGCAATTGCATAATTTGCATTGGAGTAAAAATTAACCACCTCTTCTCTTGAAATTTTTACACCTGAATCATTTATTTTAATTTTGGTAAAGTGCTTTTTTAGTAAAGATAATGCTGAATCAGAGACTTTACCAAAAGACGATGGAGTGATGACAATTTTGTAGCTCATTTTAACTAGCACTATACTCAGCTGACCCAATAATTGAGTCACATACTGATAAAAGCCAAATTTGATGAATCATTTCAACTATATTATATGCTCTACTATTTACCCAAAAATTTAAATCTCCAATCATCTTAAGCTTATTGTTTTTATCAAACCCTGTGAAAGTAACAACGTTTATATCATTGTCTTTTGCATATTTTGCTGCATTAACCATATTCATTGAATTCCCACTTGAACTAATTAAAATTACCATGTCTCCATTATTAGCATACATTTCAAGAGTTTTTTCTACCCATTTATCGAATCCATAATCATTAGCAAGGCAAGTAATATGATCATATTCATTAAAAGTCATCATATTAGTTTGTGCATTTTTGGAAAAGTCTACAGCTACATGGCTTGCAATGGCTGCACTTCCACCATTTCCAAAAATATAAATTTTATTATTTTTGCTCTTTTCCTCAATTATTTCTTTTAAATCAATCAGTTGCTTAATAATATTTTTGTCTAAATGTAATCCATTGTAAAGATTAAAATAATTTGCAAACCAAGTACTATCCATCTTCGTAAATCCTTTCAATTAATTGTAATATTTTAAAAGCATCATCAGAATTACACATTTCTGGTGAAGTTTTCTTCTTTATATTTTTAAGAAAATATAACATTTCTGTAAGCCAAAAATTATCATTATATAAAAATTTTTTCTCATCTTTCCATGTAGCTGCTGGAGGCTTAGTTCTTTTTTTTGCTATAGATAATTCTTCTTTACCATAGGTACCACTACTTGTATTTAAACCGTTAATTACCATGTAACCAGATTCAAGGAAAATTTCTAATGAGAAAAGATGACGCCATTGAGTCATTGTAGAATGAAGTGAGGCAGATATATTTTTTGTTGAATTTTTTAAAACAGCAAAGACGTTATCTTCAATTTCACTATTCCAATAAGTATTAGAAACAACAGATTTAACAACATCAAAATCGCCACAAAAAAATAAGAATAGATCTAGCATATGAATTCCTTGATCCATCAAAATACCGCCTCCAGATTTAGAAAAATCTGCTCTCCAATTATTAAAAAAATTATGATCTACGCTTTTACCGTACCTTCCTCTTAACCATAAAATTTTTCCAAATTCACCGCTATCTATTAATTCTTTACATTTCATAACACTCGAATGATGTCGATGATTGAAGCCATACATCAATACACTGCTTTTATTTTCTAATTTTTGAATATCAAGTATATCATTTGAGCTCAAAGCAGGAGGCTTTTCACAAAAAACATGTTTCTTTTCATTTAAACATTTAATTGTTAACTCTTTATTTAAAAAATTAGGTGTAGCTATGAAAACAACGTCAATTGATTTATCATTAATAATCTCATCAATTGATTCTGATTTAAGAGATTTATTTTTGATAAGTCTTGAATTTGTATCATATATTTTTGTGACATTAAATTCATCAATTAAATTACAAGTTTCGTGCCTTATTTGACCCATTACCCCATATCCAATTATTCCACAATTAAGCATGATTCAAAATACTACTTTTTATGATTTTCAAATAATAATAAATCCTTCGCAATAAAAATCTTATTGGAGTAGGCATAGATAAAGCAGCTTTAGACATTTTGGTTGTACTTGAAAAAGCTTTTGAATACAATGAAATTTCAAAAATTTTATTTGCTTGATAAATTCTTTTCATCCATTCAACATCTTCAGCTTCATCCCATGCAATTTCACCATCAAGCATATTATTAATGAAAATATCTTTTTTTGTTATTAAACAAGCACCCTCAACGCTTGGAATTCTATTTTTTAAATGAGATAAGTAATTGTTTCTGTCGTAATCTCTAAAATTAGGAGCTGATATAACATATTCATGTGTATTATTCCATTTGTAGAATACCAAGTCATTATCAGGAATAAAAGTGTTGTTGTGTTTATAAAAAATTCTTGGAACAATCACATCAAAATGATCTGGCATATTGTATAAACATTCTTTATCTAGAGTTATTCTGGAATGTAAAACGCAGCAATTGCTATAAAGCATTTGTTTAATTAAATGATTCTTCTTTTGATTAATTAAAAACCTGCTATTGTCTTTCCCCCTCATTGGATTAATATTTTTTTCATCATAATCAATATATCTGATGTCAAAATCTTTAAACTTCTCTCTTTCTGAAGCTGGACCACAAACTAAAATTTCTAATTTACTATCACTCTTTATCTTTAAATCTTTATAAACATTTATAGATTCAACTAACATTTTGTAATCATTAATAGAACCAGAAAACATAATTCCAAGAGACCAATCGTTATCGAAAGGAATATGTTGTTTAACGATCTCGATCTCTTGCTCTTTTTTATTTATACTAAACTGAAACCCAAAATCTTTTAAAACTGATGCTGTTTTATGAATTAACAATTTAAAATCATATGAATTTGGAACTAGCCTACCAACATAATTTTGATTGGAATTCTTTATCAATAAAACTCCATCATCTTTAAGTGACCAAAGAGCAAATTTAATTGCATAGCTTATCAAGCTTGAATACTTGAAATTCTTAGCATGAATAATAACCTTATCTAAGTTCTTTTTTTTACGAATAAGATTAAGATCATTTAAATGAACTACTTCCATAACAGCCTTTTAAAATTTGAACAATATATGGCAGAAGTTAATAAGTAAATTGCTGAAATATTAATTAATAAGATTTCAATACTTAGTGACATTACAACAGCACAGAATATTGATGTTAAAATTAGCATATTTGAAAATAAATTAATTTTTAAACAAATTTTAAAATTATTTCCAATAGAAAATAGATAAGTACCAGCAATATGATGAAAACAATTAGAAATAACAGCAAGAACCAAAGCAATCTTAATTTGAGTATTAAAATAATTTTCTTCAACCCAAGCTGTCAAAATCAAATGGTCAAAAAATATAAAAGGTAAAATAATTATAAATGACAATGGAAGTGCATATTGCAGAGATTTCAATACAGTTGTTCGAAATTTTACTAAATTATTTTTGTGATAGTAGTCTGATGCTAAATGAATTGATATATCAGCAGGGATGCGTGTAAATAAAATAGCAGAAAGAAAAATTTTATTATACAAGCTATATTTTACAATATCATAATCTGACAATTCCAGGAATGAAAAGAAAATAAAACCATAATTATAATAAAAAACCTCAAAAATTGTAATTAATAAAAACATTAAAGCATTGGACTTAATTTTGTTGAACCAAAAAAAATGAGATGTATAATTGTTGAAATCAAACAATGTAAATTGAAAAAATTTATTTAGCTTGAGCGTGAAAAGAAATGTTAATGAAACATTCATACAAATTAAAGCTATCGAAAAATAATTTATACCGTTTGGTATCAAAAAAAATAACAGTGAAAATAAGTTAATTAATCGTTTCAGAAATAGTATTTTTTCAAAATAAACATATTTATTGATTGCTTGGAAAATATGCCTAAAGTTGTTAGTTGCAATATTACTTGATAATCCTGCAGCAAAAAAAATAAAACTAGATAAGGAAATATTTGGGCTGAATGAATTATAGATGAAAAATCCAAAAATTGATGAGGTTAAAATTGTCAAAATTGATACTATTAAATAGAAAATAATAGAAAAAGCAACTAAAGAACTTAATTTTTTATTTTTTTTAATAAAGTATTCTCTCATAATTGTATAAATGGGCTTTCCAAAGCCAGCGTCAAGGAATGCTAAATAAACTAGTAAGCCTGATACAAGCAATAAAGCTGCAAATGTTGATTGATCGAATACTCTAGAAAAAATTGCAGGATTAATAAATCCAATAAAAAAAGATAAAATAATTATTAATATTTTATAAGAAATAAAGCTTGAAATTTGATTTTTTCTAAACATTCAGATTAGTTGATAAATGAGTAACACTATATCAGATTAAGGATTTGGCGTGATCAACTGTTTTTTTAAAGCCCTCTTCTGGGGACACTTTTGATTTCCAGTGTAATAGCTTCGCTGCTTTATCGTTAGAGCCTAAACTAAATTTTGTTACTTCTTCAATTAGTCTTTCTTTGCTTAAGGGGTATTGTCCATTAAACAGTTTTGGATATTTATCCCAAAATTTGTGAGCTTCTTGATAAATTGGTTCTTTTGTATTTTTAAAATTAGATGCTATCTGTCCAACAATGTCTCTAACAGATATTGCTTCTCCAGAGCAAACATTAAATGTTTCACTAGGCGCATTTTTATGAGTCATAACTAATTCACACATTTCCGTTAAATCGTCAATATAAATATAATCTCTTTTCTGGTGTCCATCTGAATGTAGAATTGGTACACCACCTGAAATAAATTCTTTCATAAGGTACCCTGTAAGAGGTGGTTGCTTTCGTTTAAAATCTTGATGAGGACCATATACATTAAAAAATCGTAAAATGACTATTTCCATACCATAAACACTGCTAAAGGAATTACATAATTTCTCAGATTGTAGCTTTGTAGTGGCATAAATCAAATCAGGTGAAACATCATCTGACTCTTTAAATGGTGCAATTTTATTATTCTCGTAAATTGCACTAGTGCTAGCAAAAACTACTCGCTTAACTCCATTTAACCTGGCAGCCTCTAAAACATTAGCTGTACCAGCCACATTAACATCTACTGCTTCATAAGGATTTTCTTGACAATTTGGCAAGGGGGCTATGCCAGCAAAATGAAATACATAATCAATATTTTTACAATGATTTAAAATCGATTCATTTCTGATATCGTCATTGACAAAGCGACCAAATTTTTTCCCATCAATAATAAGATTATCTTCGTGCCCAAAACTCATGTTATCAAGCAAAATGACTTCATGATTTTTTTTAGAAAGACTATAACCAAACTGTGAACCTATAAAACCTGCGCCTCCCGTTATTAAAATCTTAGACATCAAAGTTTTCAGACATATACTCTTCTAAATTATCACTATTTCTGGGAATGTTTATACCTTTCGCAGAAGGAAAGCTATTTGTGGATGAAAAATCATTAATAACTATTCTTTGGGCATGCATTAGATCAAAAATGATCTCATGATATTTAATACCTAATTTTTTTAACTGATTTAATGTTTGCTGTTTATATTCACTTTTTCTAGCTGTGGTAAAAATAATTCTCACTTTTTTAGAATCATAGAGCTTATTAATAAAATCTTTATTCTTTTCTAAGGCTTTTGTACTTCCCCAAATCTTTCCAATATATTCTCCCGAATTTTCCACCATAACTCCATCAAGATCTAAAAATAGTGTTTTGTATTGATTTTTGTATCTATTCCAGTCTTTCATTGTTCCCCAATCTTTAAAGTTTTTAACTTTTTTAATTGTAAACTGTTCACCATCTAGTATTTGTTGATATATTATGTGAGAGATATATAACTCAGATTTTTTATCGCTTAACTTATATAATTTTTCATAAGTCTTTACAAATTTTTGGGCATCAACAAACCCATATCCACCACAACAAAAAAGATTACTAATTACATCTTTTTCAACAATTGTTTTTATAAAAGCATTAGTATCTATATCTACGTAGCTCTTACTGCCAGCATTAATATTCTTAATCCTTCTTAATGACGAAACATATACAAAATTTTCATCTGTAAATTTACCTTCAAAATAACCATCACAATCTTTTACAAGTATACTGCCTTTAATATTTAATTTTTTAATAGCCTTTGAAACTGTTTCACTTTGACTAAATGTTCTTTCAGAAAGTTCAACAATTCTAAACTTAACATCTAATTTTTCTACTGCTTTAGTAATTCCTTTTTTTAGCTGATTTTTTTTTAAATCTTCTTTGATAAAAACAAAAATGATTTGTTCGTATTTGGTAAGATTTAATCCTTGAATGGACTCTATAAGCATTAAATTACCATTCGGATGCGTTAAAGACCATTTAGGTCTACTATTTGGGAATCTTGAACTTCTACCCCCGCAAGGCATGATTAGTGTTGCCATATTTTTTTTATCCTATCCTGTAAAAAAACAATATCTTCAAATTTACTACAATAAGGAATTATTCTCATCAAGTTTAAAATTTGAAATATTTTATAATGCTTAACATAATAATCTAATTTTGAAAATTCCATTTCTAATTTTGAATCAATATAGCTTAAACATTGCATAATTTTTACTTGGTCGTAATTATAGTTTAACATTCTAAGAGACCAAAAAAACTGAGTATCTTGCTTAATTTTAACTATATCTTGAATTGGAGAATCCAAATAAGTGTCTAAAAAATCTATAGCTACAATATTGTCTTTATCAAATAATAAATTAGAAAATGTTAAATCTCCGTGGCAAGAACCTGTAGGCAGCTCTATATATTTATCTAACGAATAGAAAAGATCTTTTAAGTAAGATAAGTTAATATTTTTATTTTCAATTTTATTTAATGTTGAATTAAATTTTGTTAAAATTATATCTCTACTAAAATCTTTAACTCCTGTTGTATTTTCGCTTATAAAAAGAATTATCTTATCAGATAAATGATCTAAATATAATTTATCTGCAAACTTAAATGCCTGATCAAATGTTTTATATGGAATATAGTCCATTACAAAGAAATATTTTCCATTCTTTATACCGCTTTTATGAATCTTTGGTGTTTTAAAAATTGAACTATTAAATGAATCTTGCTTGCTAGCTTGCTCCATTAATCTTTCATTATAAAGTCTAGAGCTTGTTGATTTGATAACTCTTTTATTTGATATTTCAATATTACAACCTGAATGTCCTTTAATATTTAGTTTCATATTTTTTTATCAGTTATCATTAATCTACACGTAACGAAAAAATATACCCAAGTATTCAGTCCTGTCAATTTCCCATGCGTGAACCCAAGCACAGCAAAAACTAAAATAATAAATAACCAATTGTTGACTCCAAAAGATAAAATGAGGTTTCTAAAAAGAAAAATAATTATAAATGTCCCAATTAAACCAAAATAAATTAAATACATTAGACTGGAAGCATGATTTTTATCTAGAAGCTGTTTTAGTGAACGTGGCTGAAAGTTGGGGTCTATTTCTTGAAATGCTTCAAGAACTATAAGCTCAGTTGCTTCTTTTGCCGAGATTCCCACACCAAAAAAAGGATAACTACCTAAAACTTCGTATGTGATAAAAGATGGTATTATAAGTCTTTGATTTAGAGAGCTATCCATCCCAAAACTAGCTAAATTTAACCTACTTTGAAGAAAATTTGCTGATCCAACGATCAAAGCAAGAAAAAGTAAAATTGAACCAAACAAACGATTCAAATTTATAGATTTATTTTGAGATTTTTCCAAAACAAAAATAATTAGAAAATATACAGGAATCATGAACAGTATTAGTGGACTTCGTACTAAAAAAAATGACATCATTAATAAAAGTAAAAATATATTATTCTTACTTTTATGATTTGTGGAAATCCTCCAGAGGAATAAGGTCATTGATATAAATTTTCCTAAATGTGAGGGTTCAGAAGTGAAAAATTTTGGTCTGTAAAGAAAATATAATGACTTATCTCTGTCATTTAACCAAGAATCTGCTCCGGGAGTATTACTATAATAATTTGGGAATAATGGCTCCATAATTGAGTCTAATAAAATTTTAAAAGGTGTAAAAACTTCTATAAAGGCTCCAATAAACAAAAAACAAAATAATGCCATAAAAAAGCTTGATAAAAATTTCAGACTATATTTTTTCGATTCAAAAAAAATTGCTAATCCGATTACTAATGATGTGGAGATTTGAATAAAGCCCAAAAATCTTTCTCGCATTAAGAGACTTTCAAATTTATCTGGGCCAAAAAAAATTGATGTCATAAAAAAAAGTATTAGCATGTAAAAAGGAGATAAATCTCTATTAAAAAATTTTGGAAGGTGAATTAATACAAAAATCCACCCAATTACAAATGAAATAACAACTGGGATAATAACTTGTTCGCCTTGAAAAATTCTAAGCTCCGTTAATAAACCGAATGTAAATAATATTAGTAAAAATTTTCTAGGAGTCATTTATCTTTAGTTGACAGATAAATTATTTTTAATGATTGTGCAAAAATACCTAAAATTAATCCAGCTAATAGATATACTTTTCGTGAAGGAGATGATTTTTTACCAGGAACTTCTGGATTATCTAAGACACCAACCACAGGTTTGATGTTTACCTTATTTAGCTTAGCAATTTCCATTTGCTGCAATAGAGTTATCATGACACTTTGCTTGAAAGATAAATTTTGTTGAAAGTATTGATATTCTATTAATAAAGATGGTGAGTCCATATAACCCTTATTATTTTCTAAAAAATCTATAAGTTCATCTGCTGATTGCTCTATTTGATTATCAACTGTATTGATTCTTTGTTGCAAATATTCTATCTCTTTATTATTAATCCCAACAATATTTTTATAAGTAAAATCTTTTATAAAAGTTGTAATATAATCCAAAATCTCAACAGAAAGATATCTGTTCTCCATTGACAACGAAACAGTAACTAAGCCTGTTTTTATATTTTCGGAAACTGATAATCTTGTTGAAAATTCTTTTATTGCTGCTTCTTGAATTTGAATGCTATATAACTCGTCTTTATCTTTTTTGGGTAAAAATCTTGTTAAAAAGCCTTCATCGTTTAATTCCCAATAATCAATAATATTATTACCATTCAATGTTGCCCAATCTTTATTCACAATTTTTTCAGCTAGCCCTTGGGATGAAATTAGATCTTTTACATCTATTTTTAATCGATCATTTAATTGGTTATCTGAGCCTAAAATATTATCAATTGGACTTCCAGACATTAAAGAAAAACCGGAATCGTTAATTTTGAACAGTGAAATGCTTGATTTATATAAAGGTGCCTGAGTATAAGAAAACAAAATGAAAACTATTGCTGTAAAAATTCCTGATAAACAAATTTTCTTAAAATTGTCCACCAATAATGTTAATAGCTTTCTTATATTAATTTCTTGTTTATTTGTATATAAATCATTATTCATTAATTTAAAATTCCTTTATTATGCAAAATATATATCTTATAAAGCAATTTAAACATATAAAAATTGTTGAATAAAGTTAACATAGCAATTTAATATTTAGGGCCCATAGCTCAATTGGTTAGAGCAACGGACTCATAATCCGCAGGTTCGGGGTTCAAGTCCCTGTGGGCCCACAAATGAGCAGTCATTCATATATATCAAATCCTAAAAATGAAAACATTTTTATTAATATAAATGGAAATTTATTTCATAGACATGAAGCAAAAATTTCTGTTTTTGATAGCGGGTTCTTGCTAGGAGACGGTGTATGGGAAGGTATCAGACTTCATAAATCAAAATTAGTTTTTATTGAAGACCATCTTGATAGACTCTTTGCCAGCGCAAGAGGTATCTCCCTAGATATGCCTTTTACTAAAAAAGATATAATAATTGAAATTAATAAAGTTTTGCTTAAGAATAAGATGAATGATGATATTCATATTCGTCTTATAGTTTCAAGAGGTGATAAAATCACACCATATCAAAATCCAAATGCTAACGTAGGTCCAATAAACTTAGTCATTATCCCTGAATATAAAAAAACACATCCAGATACATATTCGAATGGAATAAAAATAGGTAGAGTTCCAAATATCAGACCCAATGAAAATATATTAAATCCTCATTTTAATACGCTCAGTAAACTCAACTGTATTTTAGCGAGTATTGAGGCGAATAAATTAGGCTTTGATGAAGGAATTATGAATGATTTGAATGGAAATATCAGTACTTGTAATTCAACCAATCTTTTCTTTATAAAAAATGAAAAGGTTATAACTTCTACGGGTAAATATTGCTTAAATGGCATTACAAGGGGAAAAGCTATTGTTTTGTTAGAAAAAAATAATATAGAATGTTCTCAAGCTGATTTTGCATTTAATGATGTCTATAATTGCGACGAGGCATTTGTTACTGGCACTTTTGCTGGAATAATTCCAGTTTCGGATTTAGAAAGTAGAAAACTATGCTCAACTCACTCTAATTCTTTAGTTAATAAAATAAGAATGTTGTATGACAAAGAAATTCAAAACTATATAAAATAATATGAAAATTGCTTGCTGGTCTGGTCCAAGAAATATATCAACAGCGCTCTTGAGGTCTTGGTCATCTAGAAAAGATTTCTTTGTTTCTGATGAACCTTTCTATGCTTATTACTTAAAAGAAAATCAACTAAAACATCCAATGTATAAAGAAATTATAAATCATTACAAAAATGACTATAAAGATATAGTTAAAGATCTTACATCTACGACACCATGTAATAAAAAACACTGGTATCAAAAACATATGGCTCATCATCTAAACTTTGAAGATGATATAGATTGGATAAGAAATTTTGAGAATTGTATTTTGATACGACATCCTAAAAGCGTTATCAGTTCATATGTTAAGAAACATACTCTAAATGACGTCAATGATCTCGGATATCCTCAACAATATAAAATTATTAAACACTTAGATAGTATTGGGGAAAAATTTATAGTTATTGATTCAGATATTTTACTTAACAACCCAAAGAGAATTTTATCTAAGTGGTGCAGTAGCATAAATTTAGAATTTGATAGCTCTATGTTGAGATGGAAAAAAGGAAATCACTCTGAAGATGGCATATGGTGGAAACATTGGTATGACAAAGTAATAAATAGCACTACATTTGAAACACTAGAATCTCAAATTGTCGATATTAACAAGGAATATAAATCGATGTATGATGAGGCCTTGGATTATTATAAGATATTTTATGATTTCTGTCTGAAATAAATCCGTGATTATATTTCTATAAAATCACGATTTTTTATATAATCAAATTGTTCTTCATGTGATAGTGGAATATTTGTGAATGTTCCCTCTGTTCTTGTTTTATGTGACTTAAAACAAGAATCTGAATTTTGAGGTTTAAAGCCATTTTTTAATGCCAAGTCTTTTTTAACAAAGAAACAATTAACTCCATTATTATCTGTTCCAATCAAAACATAGCCCTTTTTAGCCCCTAATTTACTCAACGCCTTTAAGGAAGCGCCATGATACCAATACGAATGCATGGGTTCATGTGCGTAATTTGAAACTATAAAATTTTCTATATATGGTAACGTAATAGATTTTTTACCAAAAGTAGCATTATACTCCATAATGACAACTCTAGGTTCAATGCAAGTAATAGCATCCCAAAGCCAATAATCATATCCATCAATATCAATTGACAATAAGTCTATGGATTTAACATCAATATATTTTTTTATTATAGAATTTATATTTTCTTTGTCAAGCCAGGCCTGTACAGCTAAGTTATTTGATTTTAAAAATTTATTGTTAAAATTATTAAAGGCTTTAACATTAAATTTTTCCCCGTCAAGAAATAATCCTTCAAATTTTCTTTTGCAAATCATAAAAAGAGAATTGTTTTGTGTATGCCCAAAACCGATTTCAACAAATTTTCCATTTGTTTTGCCAATTTTCTCAAAAATATAGTCCAGTATACCATCTTCTCCATTTTGTGAAAATATTGAAAACTCATAGTCATTAATATTGTTGCTTATAATTACTGGCTTATGCTTTTTAACTGCTTGAAAATATTTTTTTTTTGCTTTTATTAGTCTATAATGATTGAGTAAAAAATTGTCCCATGGAATAAAATTCATTAAAACCTCTGAATACCTTTTCATTAAAATAAGGTAATACCATTTTTTAAATATCTTATACATTGCTATCGCTAAAGCATTGTTTTATGTGCCGCTTGACATTTTTTTCTTGGTAAAATTCTTGCATCGATTCAAACGTTGTTTTGAGACCTTCCTCAATTGAAAATAATGGTTTCCAATCTATAATAGATTGCAGCAAAGAGATATCATGATAATATTCCATATGGCCTGCAACCGGAATTTGCTTATCAAAAATTTTAATGTTAGATAACTTTTCTAGACATTCGCTTAATTCTGAAATTGACGAACCAATTCCGCTACCAACGTTTACAGGGCCTGAAAAATCACTATCTATCAACTTCATTACTGCATTAATTGCATCATCTACAAAAATAAAATCTCTAATAGGTTTCTTGGACCACAGAGATGCTTTTTTTAAATGTATTAAAGACCATATAGTTGAAGGAACAATATCTGGTCTCATTAATCTGGTTGGGCCATAAACATTGCTAATCCTAATATCTATAATATCAAATAAATCTCTGTGTTGATTGGTTATTATTTCAGATACATATTTACTTAAGACATAATTATTGATATGTGGTTTTCGGGGCTGGCTTTCACTACATGGTAAATTCATTTTATTAGTATCATACTGCAACATAGTTGTAAAATTAATTATTTTATTAACATCTCTTTTAGACTCTCTGAGATACCATAACAACCTAGATAGTGCTAGAGCATTTTTTTCAAGTGCTAAAGTTGGATGTGAATTCAATATATGATGATCTGATGATCCAATAAGAAAAATAATATTTGCAAATTCAATAGCATCTAGTTTTTTAAAATCTTTATCGCTTTCAATATAAAAAAATTCATTATTTAAATGACTGGGTAACGAAGTTCTACCTACTCCAATTATTTCAGGTCTTTTCTCAAGAAAGGCAGGGCCTAAAAATCCTGTTGGGCCTATTAGAATTGTTTTATCTTTTTGCATTAATAATTCTTTAGTGACTAATATATTATTATATTGTTTGCAATCAAATATAAGTTTGCTCTAAAAATGATAAATTTAACTAAATTATGGAACCAACCAAACTGGGTAAAATGGATAGTGTATTTTGCTGTTGCCTACATTCTATTTTTAATCAAAGAAGCATTTGCTATTGTTCTGTGGTTTCTTTTTTGTATTATTTTATACTATATCATTTTTGCTAATAATATATTTAAAGCAAGGACCTATTATGAAAAAAATAATTTTTAGTATACTTATATGTTCTTTGTTGTTTTGCCAAGAAAATAGACCTCATGGAAATCAATATAATCTACCAGACTTAACTAGAAATAATTTCTTAATAGGCAACTTAAACGAAAATCGATCATCATATAGAGTATCATTCTACGATATTAATATTGATTTTGATATTGAGAAGAAATCACTAAATGGTTTTGTTACAGTCAAAGCTGAGAGTATCAGAGATTTAGATAAAATACAAATTGATTTAGCAGAAAATTTAAATATCATAAAAATAACTTATAAAAATCAGAAACTTTCTTTTTCAAGAGATTTTGACGCTGTATTGATTGATTTTAAATCAATAATTAAAAAAAATAGTATTTTTGAGTTTACTGTTTTTTACGAAGGAGTTCCTCAAGGTGCCGACAATCCCCCTTGGGCCGGAGGATTTACATGGTCTAAAGATAAAGATGAGCGTGATTGGATTGCGGTTTCTTGTGAAGGTGAGGGTGCAAGAATTTGGTGGCCAAATAAAGACCATATTACTGCTGAAGGAGATAGTGTAAGAATGGCTTATACAGTTCCATCAAATTTGGTGGCAGTTGGAAATGGAAAATTAAGAAGCGTCAAAGATTTAGGTGAAAAGACTACATATGAATGGTTTGTTAGTAATCCCATAAATAATTATAACATATCGGTTCAAATTGGAAATTATGTAACAGTTCAAGATACTTTTTTAAAGGATAATGATACACATTTTATGAATCATTATGTTCTAGATTATAATAAAGAATTAGCTTCAAACTACTTCCCTCAATCAAAGGAAGTAATAAGATTTTATGAAAAATACTTTGGTGACTATCAATGGTACGAAGACGGATATAAGTTGATTGAAGTTCCATATCTTGGAATGGAACATCAATCAGCAGTAACGTATGGCAATGGTTTTAGTATGTATAATGGTGTAAGAAGCAAAAGCTGGCCAATGTACGGAGTTATTGATCCTTTGATAATACATGAGACCGGTCATGAATGGTTTGGAAATAGCGTTACTGCATCAGATCCAACTCATATATGGATTCATGAAGGCTTACAGGTCTACTCCGAATCTATATACTTTGAAGATAAATTTAAAAGTTATGAGGTAGGTGTACATTATTTAAATACGATTAAAGATCGAATTGTTAATGAAATTCCTATTGTTGGTAATGAAAATGAAAATCATTGGGCTCTTCACGGCGATACTTATATGAAAGGCGCATGGGTAATGCATACTTTAAGAAGTGTAATAAAAAATGATAAAATATGGTTTAAAATATTAAAAGAATTTATGACTGAGAATGCAAAAGGGTTTGCAAATACAAATGATTTTTTTGATAAAGTAAAAGAAAAAACAGGAGAAGATTTTTGGTACTTTGCTCAACAATACTTTTATTCTCCAAATCAACCTGAGCTAGAATACTATCAAACTCATGATGAATTTTATTATAGGTGGAACAATGTAAATGATAATTTTAAAATGCCTCTAGATTTACTTGTAAATGGTAGAGAATTTAGAGTTATACCAACAAAAGAGTACCAATCTTTTAAAATTTCTAAACATTCCCAAATTGAAGTTATGGATTGGAAATTTTATGTTAGATCAAATAAGTTGAATGAGCGAAATTCTTAAATTTTTATTAGTTAGTTTTCTTATCTTTGATGAATTGAATAGCCAAGAAAATAATTTTTTGGCTGAAATTAAATCTAGCCCTCATGAATCTGGTTTTTGGTGGAATGATTACAATAATTACGGTTTGGATTTAAGTAAGATAAACTTTTCAAGTAAAATCAATATAATTCGAGGTAATGTAACATATTTTTCTCAAATATTTATACTAGATGATAAAGTAAACTTACGTTTTAAAGAAACATATTTAAAGATTAGTATTAAAAATAATACGTTTCTGAAAATTGGAAAATATTATAGAGACTTTAGCAATTATTTTAATGATGATTTAAGTTCTGGTCATTTTCTTATTAGTAGAAATTCATCACCAATGCCAAAAATTGGAATAGTTTCAAATAAAACTTTTAAAAAGTTTAGAAAACTAGATTTTGATTATGGTATTGCTCATGGTCAATTCAAAAAAGATGATTTTTATTTGGAAGCTCCTTTTCTTCATGAAAAATTTTTATATATGAATATTGATTTAAAACAAAATAAAAAATTAAGTATCGGAATTGTTCATGAGGCTATTTGGGCTGGAGAAACTCAAGAACTAGGTAAACTTCCTAGTAGCTTCAAAGACTATTTAAAGGTTTTCATTTCAGCAGACGGTCCACTGCTCGAAGGTGAACCGCATCCAAATGCGCTTGGGAGTCATGTTGGAATTTGGGATTTTAATTTTAATAAAAAATATGAAGGTGATCGCTCTATTAAATTATACTATCAACATTATTTCGAAGATACAAGCAGTCTTAGGTTTGCGAATAAAACGGATGGTTTATGGGGAGCAGAGTTAATAAACTTTTTACCAAAAACCAATTTTTTAGTCGAATATATTAATACAAAAAATGCATGGTCTGATCCACCTTACCAAAGAGATTATTATTACTGGAATTATCAATATAAGTTAGGTTGGTCATATGAAAATAATGCTCTGGGAAATCCATTAGTTAAAGCATTTAAACTTGGAGAATTTTTACACCTTGGATCAAAGGGTGAAATATCAGAATATCATTATGATTTAAGAATTTTGAGAAAGATTAATGCTCATGATAATTTTAAATATACTTTTTCTATAAACAAGAATATAAACAATAGATTAAAAGTTGGTGTTTACACTATGAATAGTAGTAGCAAATCTAATTTCTATGGTATCTCTTTTTCCACCTTTTTTAAGTGATTATAGATTATATTATTGCATGATCATATGGTTAACAGGTCAACCTGGGAGCGGTAAAACTACCTTGGCAAAAGAATTACTTTCTGAATTAAGAAATGATTTTCTTAAGGAAAAGTTGATTAATATTGATGGAGATGATTTAAGGAATATTAGTAAAAATCAAGATTATTCAAAAGAAGGTCGAATAAGAAATATATCTACTGCAATTTCAATTATGAGATTTTTATGTAATAAAAATTATATCTGTGTTATTTCTATTGTTGCACCTTACAAATTTTTAAGAGATGAATTAAAAGATGAATTTCCATTTTTAGAAGTTTATCTCCACACCTCTGAAATAAGAGGAAGAGAAAGTTATTTTGCTGAGGATTATGAAATACCAACTGACCCAAAAACACTATCAATTGATACTGGAAAATTAACAATCAAGGAATCTAAGAATGAAATACTCAATGTTTATAGGAAGATGGCAACCTTGGCATAAAGGACATCGCTGGTTAATAGATCAAAGATTAAGCGAAGGAAAAAATGTTTTAATTTGCGTTAGAGAAGTCAGTCAGGATGACCAAAACCCTTATAATCCAACTGATGTCAAAAACAATGTTGAAAAAGAATTAAAAGATTTAGTTGCAGCTAAAAGAGTAAAAGTAATTATTATACCAGACATTGAATCAGTAAACTATGGACGAGGAGTTGGATATGATATTATTGAACATGTTCCTCCATCTGAAATAGGTCAAATTTCTGCTACGAAAATAAGAAAAAAATTATTTAGTAAGTAATCTTTGCACTTCATTTAAATCGCAAATTGCTGTACCAGTTTTCCCAACAACGATTCCAGCAGCAGCATTAGCAAAAGTTGTTGAATATTCAATATCATTTGTTTTGGCATAGGCGATTGATAAAGCAGCAATAACAGTATCACCTGCTCCTGTGACATCTGGATTATTAATCTTATGTGCTCTTATATGTTTAAAAAATTTATTTCTTCCAACAATTGTTATACCTCTACTGCCCCTCTTTGCCACAATATATTCAAAATTGTTTTCTTTTATTAAATCATTGCATACAGAAACAATAGATTTGTCATTGTTCATTGAGTCAAAATTTTTTATTTCTGAAGCTTTATGAAGCTCATTTAAGTTTGGAGTAATAATCGTTGAATTTTTATAATGATTAAATCTTGATGCTTTTTTAGGATCAACAATTACTTTCCCCAAGTCACTTATATCAAACCATAGTTTATTTAGTACTCCTTTATTGTAGTCTGATAAAATTACAATATCATAATCTTCTTTTACGAAATTAGATGGTTGCCAATCTATAATTTCTTCTTTATCAAGTCGTGCCACTTGTTTATTACCGATATAAATTCTTTGTTTTAAAGTCGTTGGATATTTGTCAATAATTTCTATCGAATTAGTTTTAATATTTTTACTATTTAAAATTGAAATTAATTTATGTCCCCAATCGTCATTTCCTACACAACCAATACATTTTACGTTTGCTCCTAATGAAGATAAATTCATTGCCACGTTACCAGCTCCTCCTGGTATAGAGTATTCTCTTTGAGGTATTATTACAGGAACTGGAGCTTCAGGTGATCTTCTATTTGATTTACCAATAACATAATGATCGAGCATAAAATCACCAATTAATAATACGTTAACCTCAGAAAAATCCATGGTCATTTTGCTTTTCCTTGATTAATTATGGATTCTTCTTTTGCTTCCAGCTCTTTTTTGCTAATTAAATATTGTTTGTTCAATACTCTTAATTCTTTATCTAGAGTATAAACGAGGGGCACTCCTGTAGGAATATTTACAGACACTATTTCATCTTCTGATAACCTATCTAAGATTTTGACAATGCCTCTCAAAGAATTGCTATGTGCCACTAAAAGATGGCTATCACCAGTTTTAAGAACATCATTTACGTACTCATCCCAAAATGGTTTTAGTCTATCTATAACATGCATTAAACTTTCACCAACAGGTAAATTGCCAGTAATATTTTTAAACTTCTCGCTAAGTTTTGGATGTCTTTTATCGTTTTTTGACAAAGGTGGTGGAGGTACATCATAGCTTCTACGCCATATTTGTACTTGTTCTTCACCGTATTTCATTGCAGTTTCAGATTTGTTTAGCCCCTGCAGTGCGCCATAATGTCTTTCATTTAGACGCCAATCATACTGAATATCTTTTTGGGGGAAATTAATAATACTTGTTACTATATCTGCTGTTTGTATTGCTCTATCTAATAAAGAAGTGTATACAGTTTTTATTTTAATATTATTTTTTCTTAACTGTTCGCCAGAATATGCAGCTTCATTTTCTCCAGCTTTAGTTAAAGTTATATCTGTCCAACCAGTAAATCTATTTTCAAGATTCCATTGACTTTCGCCATGACGAAGTAGAACTAATTTCATTTAATTAGTTATTTTGGTTATCTACTATAATAAGAATCGCTGCAATATTTGCCATTACAGTTGAAAAGTCTGATACAAACTCAGTTATACTAAATTCACTTGGGTTTGGATTTATTGGAACAAACACGGTATCTCCCGGCTGCAATCTCTTAGCTCTACCTCTAAAAATATTTGCTTTTTCAATTTTGCCGTTAACTCTTTTAATATATGCTCTTTTTTTCATACTATACGGCTTGTATCCTCCGGCTAGAATAATTGCTTGTGACATTGTTAAACCTCTGTTAAATGATACAAGACCTGGATTATAAACATTCCCCTCCACATTGACTACATTTTCAAAAGGCAAAACATTAATAACCGAGTTAGGGCCTAATTCAAAATCTAAATTTGCATCAGCGACAGGTTTGAGAATTGTCGTTTCATTTTCGAATTCATCAATTTCTGTAAATTCCTGCGATAAAATAATATTTTCATATGTTGATAACTCTGTAATGCCTTCAGCTAAATCAAGAGCTTCTTTTAAGGTTAAACCTGCCCTAAGCGGGTATGTGCCGGGCTTAAACACTTCTCCTTTAACTGTATATATAAGACTAGTTTTGTAATTAACATCCTCATAAACAAATATTTTATCATTTGGCATTATTTTAAATTGATTTGATTCTTCATAGCTAAGTATTATTTCTTTACTGTAAAAATTTTCTGAATCTCTCCTAAGTACAAAAATTTCATCATCACGGATAGATTGTCTAAAAATAGGATCCTCAAAACCACCAGCAATATCTAAAACATCCTTTAAAGTTGCGTTGACACCTGGATATTTACCTGGTGATTTAACCCTACCATAAATAGTTACTTGTGAATCTACTGAGGGAATAGGTTTTACATTAATAACATCACCGTTATTTAAGGTTGTAAGCTTTTTATCATTGAAATTTACTGTAATACTAGTTCTTGCATTATCATCTGATAATCTATTTTCAACTGGAATAATCTTAGTGATTATTAAATCAGTTGATGCTTGGCTTGAAAATCCTGAAGCATATGCTATTGCATCTGACAAAGTTTCTTTTGATAATAATTCATATATTGCTGGTCTATTAACTTCGCCTAAAATAGATATACTATTTTTTTTATTTGTGACATGAATTACGTCACCATCAACAAGCTTGATATTAGAAAAATTATTTTTTCCATTCATGAAGAAGCTATAGAAGTCTACATTAGCAATAATTGATTCATTCCTAATTAATTGGACTTCTCTAAGAGAACCTTTTTCATTGATACCTCCAGCTTGGACAATTGCTGAAAATATATCTGAAAAGGGGTGAATAAGATTAATTCCAGGTCTTTCAATATGACCAGAAAAATAAATATTCATAGATTTTAATTTTCCTAAAGATAACATCAATTGAGTTGAATTATCTTTATCCTTTAGAGTTGAGTAAATTCGTGAAAGCTCATCTAATAATATAAGCTCTGCTGATTCAAGGGTTAGATTAGATAAAT
>CENP01122341.1_pt1 | contig 21496 bp, 20 predicted proteins | sample 361281 | NCBI WGS metagenome assembly CENP01 (sample SAMEA2591122, study PRJEB7988) | marine metagenome | biome: marine biome (ENVO:00000447); feature: deep chlorophyll maximum layer (ENVO:xxxxxxxx); material: saline water (ENVO:00002010), including plankton (ENVO:xxxxxxxx) | depth 70 m | reverse complement strand
GGAAGTTTATGGAAGGTAATTTTGTCGCTCTTAATATCAATTACTTTACCATTATCGAAGAAGTGATGATGTGAAGTAATATTTGTATCATAATAAGAGGTGTTATTTTCCAAAGAAAACTCTTTCAAGTAACCAGCACTTTTAAGAGCATGTACAGTATTATAAAAAGTTGCTGTGGAAATTTTTTTTGATCTTTTTAAATTCATAGAGTTTTTTAATTGCTCAACCGTAAAATGAAATGTTTCTTTTCTCTTGAAAAGAAATCTGCTTATTTCTACTCTTTGCTTAGTGGGTCTGAGACCTGAAGATCTAAGTTTATCAATAAAAATCTTGTTTTTATTATTTATTTTTCGCATAAACTTACTATATAATTTAATTCAATTTTATATATGATATTGCTAAAAACTCAAGCAATTGTTAACTTTTAAAATGAAACAAAAAAACAGTTATAACTATAATGAATTAATTGACTGTGCAAACGGTAATTTATTTGGTGAAGGAAATGCACGTTTACCGCTACCACCTATGCTAATGTTTGACAGAATTACAGAAATAAAAACAAGTGTGGGCAAATATAAAAAAGGTTTAGTAAAAGCTGAGTTAGATATTAAAGATAAGATGTGGTTTTTTGATTGTCACTTTAAAGAGGATCCTGTTATGCCTGGATGCCTTGGACTAGACGCAATGTGGCAATTAGTTGGTTTTTATTTAGGTTGGATAGGAGAGCCAGGCAAAGGACGTGCTTTAGGTGTTAATTCTGTTAGATTTACGGGCGAGGTTCTTAAAAATGTCAAAATGGCAACTTATGAAGTTGATATGAAAAAAGTTCTTAAAACTGAGGGTGGAACAGTTGGTTTTGCGGATGGAACTTTAAAAGCAGATGGAAAACAAATATACTCTGCGGAGAATTTAAAAGTTGGAGTTTATAAATAATGAAAAGAGTTGTTGTAACTGGGATTGGAATAGTTTCATGTTTGGGAAATAATCAAAATGAAGTTTGTGACTCTCTTATGAATTCAAGATCTGGAATTTCTTTTGCTCAAGAATATAAAGATCATAATTTAAAAAGTAACGTTCATGGAAAACCAAATATAAAACTTGAGGATCATGTTGATAGAAAAGCTCTTAGATTTATGGGAAATGGATCTGCATATAATTATGTAGCTATGAAGGAAGCTATAAAAGACTCTGGTTTAAAAGATAATGACATAAGTAACATATCTACAGGAATGGTAATGGGTTCTGGTGGACCTTCAATTGAAAATGTTATTTTAGCAGCCGATAAAACAAGAGAAAAAAACCCAAAAAAAATGGGTCCTTTTATTGTTCCAAGAACGATGGCAAGCACAGCTTCTGCAACTTTAGCAGTTCCTTTTAAAATAAAAGGAGTGAACTACACAATAAGTTCTGCATGTGCAACTAGTGGACACTGTATAGGGAATGCTATGGAACTTATACAATATGGAAAACAAAAAATTATTTTTGCAGGTGGTAGCGATGAGATACACTTTGCAATGACAGCAATGTTTGATGCTATGACAGCACTTTCTTCTAAATATAATGATTCACCTAAAAAAGCATCTAGACCATATGATAAAACAAGAGATGGTTTTGTAATTGCAGGTGGAGCGGGAGTTTTGGTTTTAGAAGAAATAGAACATGCGAAGTCAAGAGGAGCAAAAATTTATGCTGAAGTAACAGGTTATGGTGCTACTTCTGACGGTTTTGATATGGTCGCTCCTTCGGGAGAGGGTGCTACGAGATGTATGAATATAGCATTAAAAACAACTAGAAATAATATTGATTATATAAATGCTCACGGAACCTCAACGCCAGTGGGAGATATAACTGAATTACAAGCTATAAAAGGAGCTTTTAAAGATAAAATTCCAAAAATTAGCTCAACAAAATCACTTTCTGGTCATCCACTAGGTGCTGCTTCTGTACACGAAGCAATTTACTCTTTAATAATGATGAAAAATAACTTTATTGCTGCTTCAATAAATGTAAATGAGATGGATGAACAAGCTAAGAATTTTCCAATAGTAACAAAAGTTGAAAAAGGCATAACATTAAATTCGGTAATGTCGAATAGTTTTGGTTTTGGTGGAACTAACGCTACTTTAGTTTTTGAAAAGGTATAATAATGAACTTGGTTAAAGGTAAGAAAGGCTTAATAATGGGTGTGGCCAACGATAGATCCATAGCCTGGGGTATAGCAAAAAAACTTTCAGAAAATGGAGCTGAATTAGCTTTCACCTATCTAGGTGATGCTCTTAAAAAAAGAGTCACACCGCTAGCTGAGTCCGTAAATTCCAAATTTCTTTTAAATTGTAATGTGGAAAATAAAGAAGATATTGTAAAAACTTTTGAAGAAATTAAAAATAATTGGGGAAAACTTGATTTTGTAGTCCATGCTATTGCTTTTTCTGATAGAGCAGAGCTATCAGGGGAGTACATCAATACTTCTAGACAAAACTTTGCAAAAAGCATGCTCGTTTCATGTTTTTCATTTACCGAAATAGCTAAAGAAGCTTCAAAAATAATGAGTAGTGGCTCTAGCATGTTAACTTTAACTTACGAGTCAACAAAAGTAGTGCCTAATTATAATGTAATGGGAGTATGTAAAGCAGCTTTGGAATCTAGTGTAAAATATATAGCAAAAGATCTAGGCTCCAAAGGAATAAGAGTTAATGCTATAAGCGCTGGGCCAATAAAAACTTTAGCAGCTTCCGCTATAGGAGATGCTAAATTTTTATATAAATGGAGTGCAGATCATTCAATGTTAAAAAGAAATATAGATATAGAAGACGTAGGAAAATCTGCTCTGTATTTATTAAGTGATCTTGCGGGTGGTGTTACTGGCGAAATTCATTATGTAGATGCAGGTTATAATAAAATAGGTATGCCAAATCCAAAGAATATGTCTTGATTTGCATAATTTGCATGTCTAATTGTCACACATCACAATTTAATAAAAATCTGTAAACTTTAAAATTCAGCAAGTTAATTATTACAAAAAAAATGAAAAATTTTAATAAAGTAGTTAAAGAAAAATTGGATAATTTTTTTGATTGGGTGAATGGCGCTAAGTTAGTTGAGCTAAATACCTGTGATATTAACGAAGATCCTGTTAGACCGGATCTTGATGTTAAATTTAGAACAAGTTATGGACGTAAAATTTTTGGTGTAAAATACAAAAATGAAATATGCGCGATAATGTGCTTTGGTTTCACAAATGAAATTCCAAAAACGATTAATGAATTTGACTTGATGACAAAAGATGCTCATTTACAAAGCATATCATGGAGAAAAGAAAATGTCGGTAAAATAGCTATTGCTTATACAATTTGGTCTAAAAAAAAGGGCGGCGGGAAATTGATAGTTAAAAAAGTATTTAAAAAAATTAAAAAATCTAACCACTTAGATAGATTGGTTACCTTGTCTCCATTAACTGATATGGCGAGAAATTTTCACCTAAGAAATGGTGCAAAAGAACTTCAAATAAATAAAGAGTCTCAGAATTTTGAATATCAAATTTAGACTGCTTCTTTAATAGAAAGTTTAACTTTTCCTCTATCAAATCCAATTACCTTGACTGAAACCTCGTCCCCTTCTTTAACTACGTCAGTAACCTTTTGAACTCTTTTTGCTGCTAACTGGGAAATATGAACTAGGCCATCTTGCTTTCCTAGAAAGTTTACAAAAGCACCAAATTCCATAATTTTAACTACTTTCCCCTTATATGTTTTTCCCATTTCTGGTTTTGCAACTAAATCATTGATCATTTGAACTGCTATCTTTCTAGTGTCTTCATTAGCAGCTGCAACAGTAACTTCTCCTGTATCTTTAACATCTACTTTTGCACCAGATTTTTCGACTATTTCTCTTATAGTAGCACCGCCCTTACCAATCACAGTCGCAATATCTTTTTTGTCAACTTTTATAGTTTCCATTTTTGGGGTGTGTTTTCCAACTTCTTTTCTTGATGATTTTAAAGTTTTATTCATTTCTTCTAGGATATGAATTCTTCCTTCCTTAGCTTGGGAAAGGGCTTGTTCCATTATTTCAAAAGTTATTCCAGTGATTTTTATATCCATTTGCAGAGAAGTAATTCCATCTTTAGTTCCTGCGACTTTGAAATCCATGTCGCCTAAATGATCCTCATCACCTAGAATATCTGACAAAATAGAAAATTTATCTTTTTCTTTAATTAGTCCCATTGCTATTCCTGCTACAGGTTCGGCGATTGGGACGGCTGCATCCATTAATGCTAAAGATGAACCACAAACTGTTGCCATTGAGGAAGATCCGTTTGACTCAGTAATTTCAGATACAATTCTCAATGTGTAAGGAAAATTTTCTTTTTTTGGAAGTAAGGAATTTAAAGCTCTCCAAGCAAGTTTTCCATGACCAACTTCCCTTCTGCCTGTTCCAATTCTTCCTGTTTCACCAACAGAGAATGGAGGAAAATTATAATGAAGCATAAATCTTTCTCTTCTTAATCCTTCTAGACTTTCAATTCTTTGTTCATCATCTGTTGTTCCTAAAGTTGTTGTTACTAAAGCTTGAGTTTCACCTCTAGTAAACAAAGCAGAACCATGAACTCTTGGTAAAATTCCAACTTCGCATTTTATTGGTCTTACATCTGACAAGCCTCTTCCATCTATTCTTTTTTTACTTTTTAAAATTCTGGTTCTTACAATATTTTTTTCTAGATTTTTTAGTTGTAACATTACTTCATGTTCTAATAGATCTTCTTCTTCTTCAAATAAAGATTTACATTTTTCACTTGCCGAATTAATTAATTCTGATCTTGTCTTTTTGTCTTTTTCTGAAAATGCTTTTTCTAGGTCTTTGGTAAGCTCTTTTTCAATTTTTTTAATTACTTTGCTAAAATCTTTTTTTTCAATTTTCCAAGTTTCTTTTGCACATTTTTTTGCTAACTTTTCTATACCTTTAATTACTGAGACAAATCCTTCATGACCAAATTTAACAGCATCTAACATTTCTTTTTCTGTTAAACCAGAAGCTTCAGACTCTACCATTAAAACAGCATCTTTGGTTCCGGCTACTACTAGATCTAATTTAGAATTCTCTAATTCTTTTTTGGTCGGATTTAAAATACACTTTCCTCCAATAAAACCAACTCTTGATGCACCTACTGGTCCTTTAAAAGGTAATCCTGAAATTGATAATGCGGCCGAGGAAGCTATGATTGATAATATGTCAGCTTCATTTTCATTGTCATAAGAAAGAACTGTTGGCAAAACTTGAACTTCATTTCTAAAATTTTCAGGAAATAAGGGTCTGATAGGTCTATCGATTAATCTAGATATTAATGTTTCTGATTCAGTTGGTCTTGCCTCTCTTTTAAAATAACCGCCAGGAATTTTACCTGCAGCATAATATTTTTCTTGATAATTTACTGAAAGAGGAAAATAATCTGTTTCTGGATTTACCTTCTTTGCACCAACAACTGTTGCAATAACAACTGTTTCTCCCCAAGTAGCAATTATAGCTCCATCTGCTTGTCTTGCAACTTTTCCTGTTTCTAAAGTAAGTTTTTTACCACCAAAATCTATTTCTTCTTTAAATTGTTTAAACATTTATTTTCTTAAATTAAGTTTTTTTATAATTTCTGAATATGCTTTAGGATCATTTTTGCTTAGATAGCTTAAAAGTCTTTTTCTTTGATTTACAGATTTCGTTAAACCTCTAGCTGAATGCTTGTCTTTTTTAAATTTTTTAAAATGATTTGAGAGATTTTCAATTTTTTGACTTAAAAGGCCTATTTGAACTGCAGTTGAGCCAACATCATTTTTATGTAATTCCAGAGATTTAATTAGATCTTTCTTAGATTTCATTTATCTTTATTTTTCTTTATAAGTTTTTCTATTCTTTCTGCATAATCAAAAGACTTGTCTTCAACAAAATATAATCTTGGAAGAAATTTTATATCAAGCTTCTTAGACAAAGCCTTTCTAACAAGATAAGAAAATTCGGTCAAGATATTTACTGTTTTTTTTGTTTCTTTACCACCTAGTGGAATAACGTAAGCTCTAGCTGACTTTAAGTCTGAGCTCATTTTTACCTCAGTCACAGTGACTAATTTGGTGTTAAAAGCTGGGATTTTAGCTTCATTTCTAATGAAAATTTGTCCTAAATTTTGTTTAACAAGCTCCCCAACTCTTAGATGCCTATGATTTGTACTATTTGTCTCAAAATTTTTAATCATTAATTTGTCTTTCAATCATATCAACTTTGTAAGATTCGATCATGTCTTTTTCTTTAAAATCTAAAAAATTTTTAAATGTAATACCGCATTCAAGTCCGCTTTTTACTTCTTTAGCAGCATTTTTTTCTCTAAAAATACTTGCTATTTCACCATCGTATATGACTTTGCCGTCTCTTATTATTCTAGCTTTTGAGTTATTTTTTATCTCACCATCCGTAACTTTTGAACCAGCTACTTTACCAGATTTTGAAAGTTTAAAAATTCTTAGTATTTCAGCTGTGCCTTCTATTTTTTCTTTTCTTTCTGGCTCTAGTAAACCTGAAAGCGATTTTTCTACGTATTCTATTGCTTTATAAATTACATTGAAATATTCAATTCTAACCTTTTGGTCTTCTGCTAATTTCTTTGCTTCTTTATTTGGTTTTACATTAAAACCAATCACGACCGCACTTGAGGCTTTAGCTAAAGAAATATCAGTTTCATTAATCATTCCAATATCAGATAAAATAATTTTTGGACTGACTTCGGCGTGATTAATATTTTCGATTGAATTTCTTAGAGCTTCGCTAGATCCTTGAACATCAGACTTTAATATAATATTTAGTTCTTCTTTAAGATTTTTTTTATCAAAAAGCTTAGTATTATCTTGTGAAATTAAATTTTGATTTCCATTTGTTCCAGATTTCTCGAAATCATTTATTTTTTTTGCTTCATCCTCATTTTCAACAACCGTAAATTCATCGCCGGCATTTGCTGATTCGTGCATACCTAAAATTTCAACTGGTGTGGACGGATAAGCTTCATTTACATTAATTCCTTTGTAATCCAACATGGCACGAATTTTTCCTAAGGTTTTACCACAAACAAAATGGTCTCCCTTTTTTAATTTTCCTTCTGTAATTAGTATTGTTGAAACAGGCCCTTTTCCCTTATCAATTTTAGATTCTAGAACTACTCCTTTTGCATTACCCTCCTTAGATGCTTTGAGATCCAAAATATCTGATTGTAATAAAATAGTTTCTTTTAGTTTATCTAAATTAGTTTTTTTAATAGCAGATACTTCTACAAATAAGGTGTCTCCGCTTAAATCTTCTGCTACCAACTCATATCTCATCAAATCATTTTTAATCTTAACAATGTTAGAATTAGGTAAATCACACTTGTTTATAGCAACAATTATTGGGACTTTGGCTGCTTTTGAGTGTTGTATTGCTTCTACAGTTTGTGGTTTAACTCCGTCGTCTGCTGCAATAACCAGTACTACAATATCAGTTATCTTTGAACCTCTAGCTCTCATTTCAGTAAAAGCTGCGTGACCAGGAGTGTCTATAAAAGTTATTATTTTATTATTGCTATCGCCAACTTGATAGGCTCCTATATGTTGAGTTATACCTCCATGCTCACCTGATACTACATTTGTACTTCTTAAAGCGTCCAGTAAAGATGTTTTTCCATGATCTACATGTCCCATAATAGTTACTATTGGCGGTCTATGAACTAAGTCTTTTCCATTACTTATAGAGGTTTTGTTTGATATTTTTGTAGGAGCTTTTTCTAAAACAGGAGTGTGACCAAACTCTTTCACAATGTATTCTGCGGTGTCTTTATCTATAGAATGATTAATTGTCGCTTTAACTCCCATATTTAATAAAAACTTAATTATATTTGCTGATTGCTCAGCCATCCTGTTTGATAATTCTTGTATAGTTATTTGTTGTGGAATTTTAACTTCTCTTATTACTTTTTTGAATTCTTTTTTAGTATCATCATTAATATTTTTCTTTTCTTTAAGTCTAGCTCTTTTTACTGAGGCCAAACTTCTTTGTTTAATTTCAAATTCCTCAACATTCATAGCAGTTGATATTGTAAGCTTAGATTGCCTTTTTGACTGATAATCCTTGTTTCTGTTATCTGCTTTTTCTTTGTTTTTTATATTCTCGTCCTTTTTCTCTGGTCGAATAAATCTTTTGGTTGCCTGTTGTTCAACATATTTTCTATTGAGATTTCTGTTATTTGGGCCACTCTTTGTGTTTGAAGGGTTAGACCAATTTCTATTTTGTTTAAATGGTGCTTTTGGACTTTTTTTCTTTTCTACAATATATGATTTTTTTGTGGTTTTTCCGTAAGAACTTGGATTGAATTTCTTATTAAATGAACTTGATATTGTTAATGTTTTTTTTTTACCTTTATCTTTTTGCATAAATTAATCAGCGAACACAATTTTTCTTGCATTCATTATTAGGTTATCTGCCTCTTGTTTTGTTAAATTAAACTCCTCAAGATATCCGTCTATTTTTATTCTTTTACCTTTAACTTCATCCATCCCACCAACTAATTCGTCTGAGGATAATTCAGCAAAATCTTTGAGCTTTTTAATATTTTTTTCTCCTAGTACTACAAGCATACCCTGTGTCATACCTTCAAGTTTAATAAGTGAGTCTTCAACGCCTAATTTTTTTAATTTTTGAGAAATTTCTAGTTTTTCTTTCTCTAAAAATTCTTTAGCTCTTTCAATTAATTCTTTAGCAGTTGACTCTTCAATACCCTCGATTCTAGTCATATTATCAATATTAGATTGTGATATTTCCTCAATATTTTGAAAATTTTCAGAAACCAAAAGCTGCCCAAGTGTTTCGTCTACTTCTAAACCTTTTACAAAAAGCTCTGTTCTTTCCTTAAACTCTTTTTGTCTTCTTTCTGAATCTTCTTGATCGGTAAGTATATCTATTTCATAATTAATTAGCTTCGACGCTAGTCTTACGTTTTGACCTCTTCGGCCAATTGCTTTACTTAAATTTTCTTCTGTTAAGATAACTTCGATTCTCTTATTCTCTTCGTCAATTAATACTTTTTGTATTTCTGCTGGTGAAAGAGATTCTGCAACAAGTGTGGGTAAATCTTCTGTCCATTTAATTATATCTATTTTTTCTCCTTGTAATTCATTTACTACAGTTTGAACTCTACTTCCCCTCATTCCAACACATGCGCCAACTGGATCTAATGAAGAATCTTTAGAATTAACGCATATTTTTGCTCTACTTCCTGAATCTCTAGCAACAGATTTTATTTCGATAACACCTTCGTATATTTCTGGTACTTCCTGAAAAAATAATCTAGCTAAAAATTGAGGATGAGCACGTGAAAGAAAAATTTGATGACCTTTGGTATCTTGTTTAACCTCAAAGCAAAAAGCTTTTACTCTATCTCCATTTTTTAATATTTCTCTTTGTATTAATTCCTCTTTTCTTATAATTCCTTCTGCTCTACCGAGATCAACTATAACATTTCCGTATTCGGCTCTTTTGATAATTCCACTAACAATCTGGCCTTGTTTATCCTTGAAATCCTCATATTGTCTATTCTTTTCAGCTTCTCTTACTTTTTGCGAAATAACCTGTTTAGCACTTTGTGCTGCTATTCTTCCAAAATCAATTTGGGGTAATTCTTCGTAAATTTTATCTCCAACTTTTAATTTTTTATTTTCTTTATTTATTGCCCCAGCATCCTTTAAAGTTATTTGTTTCACTGGGTCTTCAACATTTTCAACAATTTCAAGAACTTTCTGAATTTTAATAGTTCCATCCTCTCTATTAATTTTTGCCTCTATTGCAGTTTCAAAACCAAATTTACTGTAAGCAGCTCTTTGAATGGCTGTTTCCATGGAATCTAATATCAATTCTTTGTCTATAGACTTTTCGTTTGCTACCGAATCTACTATTCTTAACAATTCTTGTTTATCTAAACCTCTATTAAGCATTTTTCCTTTCACCTAAAAAAAAATGGGCAAAAGCCCATTTTGACTTACAGGTAATTTTAAATAATTTTTAATTTAAATTTATATTTTTTTCAAGAATTACTTTTTAAAAATTGATACTTTGTCAGTATTTTCCCAAGAAAAAGTGCCATCTGATCCAGGTTTTCTGCCAAAATGACCGTAGGCTGCTGTGCACTCGTAAATAGGTCGATTTAAGTTTAACATTTCTCTAATGCCCCTTGGGCTTAAATCAAAGTTATCTTTAATCAAATTTTCTACATGCTTTTCTTTTTCAGAGTCACCATCAAAAAGGTTAACATAAATAGACAATGGTTTTGACACGCCAATAGCATATGAAAGTTGTATTTCACATTTTTTTGAAATTTTAGAGGCAACTACATTTTTTGCAACATACCTTGCTGCGTAAGCAGCAGATCTGTCAACTTTACTTGGGTCCTTACCAGAAAATGCTCCGCCACCATGACGTGCCGCCCCACCATAAGTATCAACTATAATTTTTCTTCCCGTCAAACCTGCATCACCATCTGGACCACCAATAATAAATTGGCCAGTTGGATTTACATAAAAATCTTCATCTTTAAGATCGGATAATAAATTTTTAGGAATTGCTTTCTCTAAATACGGCCTGACAATTTCCTTTACTTGTTTTTGAGTAACGTCTGCTGAATGCTGGGTAGAAATTACTACTGCTGTAACTTTTACTGGTATTCCATTTTCATACATTAAAGTGACTTGGCTTTTTGAGTCAGGTTCCAGTTTATTTGCTTTTCCATTTTTTCTATCTAATGCCATAAGTTCTAAAATTTTATGAGAGAAATAGATTGGCGCCGGCATTAAAACGTCAGTTTCATCACAAGCATAACCAAACATAATACCTTGATCACCTGCTCCTTCGTCTTTATTGCCCTTTGAATCAACGCCCATAGCTATATCAGATGACTGAGAGTGAAGATTTACGTCGATATTGCAATTCTTCCAGTGAAAACCTTTTTGCTCATAACCTATATCTTTAATACAATTACGAACTTTTTCTATTAGATCATTTTTTTTTATTTCTGGTCCTCTTGTTTCTCCAGCTAAAACAACTTTGTTAGTAGTTGCTAGTGTTTCACATGCAACTCTTGAAAAAGAATCCTTTGAAATATATGTATCGACAACCATATCAGAAATTCGATCACAAACTTTATCAGGATGTCCTTCTGATACTGACTCACTAGTAAAAAGATAGTTTTTAAAATTCATTAAAGTTTAAATTTTCTTAATACAAAAAATGTGAGAATATATGTAATTAAAAGAAACAAAAATATCAAATCTTTTTTAAATTGTTTTTTCGTTTCTTCAATTATTGGCAGTCTTAATTCTATATTTCCTATTTCATTTGGTTGTAAATTTTTTAAAATTTTTCCTTGTGGATTAATAAATGCACTAATTCCCTTATTTGCTGATCTTATAGTATATACACCCGACTCTATTGATCTGAAAATAGCTTTAGCAAAATGCTGGTGGGGACCTATACTTTCTCCAAACCAAGCATCTTCTGAAATATTTATAATAAAATTGAATTTACTATAATCTTCTTCCAGACCTGGAAAAATTATTTCATAACAAATTAAACTTAAAAAATTAATATTTTTTTTATCAAAATCTATACTTATTAATGAATTTTTCTTACCTTTTGAAAATGACGAGTAACCAGGTGTAATTTTTTTTAATCCAATAGATTTTAAAAAACTCTCAAAAGGTAAAAATTCACCAAACGGTACTAATTTTCTTTTATCATACTTAGATATAAAATTTAAATTTTTGTCAGAAAAAATCATGCTGTTAAAATATTTTTTTTTAAAGGAACCATCCTGAGATGTATTTGCGCCAAATATTATTAAATGATTTTGAGAAAAGTTATTTGCAAACAATTCTTGTATATCTTTTTTTTTATTAAAGTTTTCTGATAAAAAAATACCTTCTGGCCAAATAAAAATTGTCTTTTTATTTTTGTCAGGTTCACTATATTTTATTAATTTAGATGCAGTCTTTATATCATCTTTAAATTCATTCAAATTCATCCCAGCTGATATGATTTTAAAATTTATTCCATTTAAATTGGAATTACTTTCATAAGAGTTAAGTTTATATGACCCGTAAAAATAATTCGAAAAAATTAAAATTAAAAAAAAAGATAGAATATAATATTTATAATTGTTCTTGAAAAACAATATAGTAGGCATAAAAAAAATTGTAATAACTAATATGTTGAAAGAAAAGAAGCCAATTTTATATAAGATTTGTAAATTTTCTAATGACCAAGAAAAACTATAACTCCAAATATTCCAGGGAAAACCTGTAAGAATTTTGCTTCTTACAAAATCAGAAAGTGAAAAAACTGAACTCAACAAAAATATTGAGGATAAATTTTTTTCACAAAAATTACCTACAAGAACTATTGGCAAGGAAAAGAATAAAGATAAGAATAAAGGAATCAGGATTAGACTGAATGGTATTAGAAATTTAAAAGTTTCATCAAATGTTAAAGAATGTGCAATCCAATAAATGCCAAAAAAGAAGAAACCAAAACCATATGATGTACCTAAAATAAATAAATTTTTTAAAAAGGGTTTTTTTATATAAATGCTCTTTGATTTTTTTTTTACATAAATAATTATGAAAAATAACAAAGGAAGAGATAAAAAATTAATAAAGAAAAGATTGTATGGTTGAAAACTAAAAACTGTAATGCCTCCCAAAAGAATTGGAAATAAAAAAATTATAAAAAATCTTTTATTGAAAAAACTTAACATTAATTATTCTCTATTTTAGTAAGTATTTTTTTTTCAAGTTTGTGCATTTTATAATAATCATTATTTTTGTAATGCTTGTGGCCCAAAAGATGGAGAAAGCCATGTATCCAAAGTTTATCAAATTCTTTTTTAAAATTTTTTTTATCTATTTTGTAAAAATTCAAAATTAAATCGCCCAAATAAATATCTTTTTTTTTTATTTTTTTTAAATTTAAGTTTTTATAATTAGGAAATGATAAAACATCAGTTATTTTATCCTTTTTTCTAAATTTTTTATTTAATCTTTTTATTTCATTGCTTCCTGCCAATAAAATAGAGAAATTTATTTTATTATTTTTAATAAACTGAATGGAGTTATTGATATATTTTAATCTGCTTTTAAGGTGTCTTTTAGGATTGGATATGTATTTTCTCCAATTTCTATCTTTGACAAAAACATCAATTTTTATCATCAGTTTTTTGTTGATAGGCTTGAATAATTTTTGATACTAATGGATGCCTTACAACATCTGTGTGATCTAATTCAATACATTTGATCTCTTTCACATTCTTTAAAATTTTTGTTGATTGAATTAATCCAGAATGGTTTTTATTCATTAAATCGATTTGTGATGGGTCTCCATTTACAACTATTTTTGAATTTTCTCCAATTCTCGTTAAAAACATTTTAATTTGTGTTAATGAAGCATTTTGTGCCTCATCTAAAATTGCAAAGGAATTTTTTAAAGTTCTTCCTCTCATAAAGGCGAGTGGGGCAATTTCTATTTCCCCAGACTCGATTTTCCTTTGAACTTTTTCATATCCAAATAAATCATATAGCGCGTCATAAAGTGGTCTTAAGTAGGGATCGACCTTTTCTTTCATGTCACCTGGTAAAAAACCTAATCTCTCACCAGCTTCAACAGCTGGACGAGATAAAATTACTTTTTCTACTTTTTTTTCCATCAACATATTAACAGCTACAGAAACTGCTAAATAACTTTTCCCAGTTCCTGCAGGACCCAAGGAGATGACGATATCTTCATTCAATAAAGCTTTTAAATACTTTGATTGTTTTTCAGATTTTGGAATTACAGATCTCCTTGGAGTTTTTATTACTTGATCTAATGACCTAATATTATTTTTATTTTTTCCAGTTCTTTCCAAATCATCACCCTTTTTTACAGAGTAATTTATATCATTATCCTCTATGGAGCCAGTAACAAGAAATTTATTCACTAAAAAAATTAATGAGTTAGAAACTGTCAAAATTGAATCTTTTTGGCCCTTGACTGTAATAGAATTGCCTCTAAAGAAAATCTTAGTTTCTGTGAGCTTTTCAATTTTGATAAGGTTCTTATTAAATTCACCAACTATTGCAGCTAAAATATCATTATTAAAAATTTTTATATTTGAGGTAGTACTGTCAATTTTTTTAATTGAAATTTCTTTATTTAAATTTTTTGCTTCTAACATTAAGCTGCCGCTTCGCTTTCCGCAATCTTTCTTCTCCCAAACAACGAGTTTTGATTACATTCTTCTATTTTAACATTTAAAATTTTTCCAATATCAGAATCCTTTGATTGGCTTAAAATAACTGGAGTTAAATCTCTGGTACGTCCAAAATATTGATTCCTATTTTTCATTCTATTTTCAACTAAAACCTCTTTAATTTTTCCAATCTCTTTTTTATTTTTATTCATTTGAATTTTGTGAAGCAAATTTTGTAAAACTACTAATCTTTTTTTTTGAATTTCTTTATCAATCATTTCTAAATTCGATGCAGGGGTACCTGGTCTTGAGCTGTATATAAAAGAGTATGAGTTGATAAAATTAACCTTTTTTATTAGTGAGATAGTTTCATTAAAATCTTTTTCCGTTTCCCCAGGATATCCAACCATGAAGTCACTTGAGAACTTAATTTCCGGATTTATTTTTAATAATTTATTAATTATACTTAAATATTCAGCATTAGTATGTTTTCTATTCATACTGTTTAAAATTCTATCAGAGCCACTTTGAACTGGTAGATGTAAAAAAGGCATCAATTTGTTCGAATTTTTATAACACTTTATTAAATCTTGTGTCATATCTTTTGGGTGTGATGTGGTGTACCTAATTCTTTTTAATTCCTCTATTTTTGAAAGTCTATTAATTAAGTTAGATAGTCTAATTTCTTTTTTGCCATCTATAAACTTATATGCATTCACATTTTGACCTAGTAAAGTTATTTCTCTCGCTCCATTTTTAACTAAATCATTTGCTTCTAAAATTATATCTTTTGGTGATCGTGAGTATTCTGCCCCTCTTGTATAGGGTACTACACAAAAGTTACAAAATTTATCACAGCCTTCCTGGATTGTTATAAATGCTGAGATATTTGAATTTGAATTTTTAACAAGATTTAATTTGTCAAATTTTTCGATTACATCAAAATCTGTTAGGTTAAATTTTTTAGTATTTTTATCCAAGTTTTTTAAAATTTTTGGAATATCATGATAAGATTGGGGACCAACAACTGCATCAATATAAGGTTCCCTTTTTAACATTTCCTGGTTTTCTGCTTGTGCAACACATCCGGTTACAAGAACAATAGGTTTAGATTTATTTCTATAATTTTTTTTAAGTCTTCCAATATCTGAATATACTTTTTCGGTAGATTTTTCTCTTATATGGCATGTATTTAAAACATAAAAATTTGTATCTTGAATATTTAAACTTTGTAAATACCCACTTGATTTAAATAAATCAGCAATTCTATTACTGTCATATTCGTTCATTTGACAGCCAAAGGTTTTAATGAAAAATTTTTTAGGCAAAATATTAATTCTTTTTAGTTTTAGTTCCGTACAATTCTAATTTATGATCTACTAATTTATATCCTAATTTTTCAGCGATTTTTTTTTGAAGATCTTCAACTTCTTTATCAACAAATTCTACTATTTCTCCAGTGTTTATATCAATCAAATGATTGTGGTGTTCGTCAGTAGTCGGTTCATATCTGGACTTTCCCTCCTTGAAGTCATGACGGATTAAAATTCCGGACTCCTCAAACAATTTAATGGTTCTGTAAACTGTTGCTATACTAATTTTTTTATCAATTACCGTTGCTCTCTTATGTAATTCGTCTACGTCAGGATGATCCTTCGATCCATAAGTTTCTTTTGAATCTGATATTACTTTCGCAATGATTTTTCTTTGATCAGTTAGCCTGACACCTTTTTGTTTGCATTTTTCTTCAATTTTACTCATAAGATAAGTTAATTTAACTTAAATATAGTGGTTTAATCAAATTATTTTCTATTAAGTTTTTTTTAAACAATAATTCTATATTTTTAAGGTCGAATTTAGGTAAATCTGAACCCTGATACCCATATATTTTAACTCCTCGAGCTAATTTCATTCCTTTTGCAATCGCTAGAGATATTCTTACACCCGAAAAACTTCCGGGTCCGATATTAACTATTACAGAAAATTGGCCATTAATAGTAGCCTTTTTCTTTGAGGTAAAATTAAAAATATTATTCACAATAAGTGAATTATTTTTTAAATTCATTTGAAGTTTTTTAACAAAAAAATTATTATTTACTCTTAAACCAATAGAGTCATTTTTGCCTGTGAAATTTATTATTAAAAAATCTTTAATCACGTGTATACTTATAATTTTTTTGATTATAACAAACAATTCTTTTTCTTCGGTCAATACTATTAAAGATAATGGGATTATATCTATAATGTACCATCGATTTGATGAAAACAAGTATCCTTCAACAAATATAAAAATAGAAGATTTTAAATCTCATATAAATTTAATAAAAGAGTCAGGCTTTAGAATGATTTCATTTCAAGAATTTAAAAACTCTATAACACAAAATAATTCTGATAAAAAAGTTTTACTTACAATTGATGATGGATTTTCTTCGTTTTATAAAAAAGCATGGCCAATTTTAAAAAAGGATAAAATTCCTTTTATTATTTTCATAAATACAGAGACAGTTGGTGCTAGTGGCTATATGAATTGGTCTGAAATAAAAGAAATTTCAAAATATGATTTTGTATATATTGGTAACCATAGTCACTCGCACGGCTACCTTGTAGATAAATCAGATGAAAATTTTAGAAAAGATATCAAAGAAGCTAAACGAATTTTAAAAGAAAAATTAAACTATGATACAAAAATTTTTGCTTATCCCTTTGGAGAATATCGCGAGTCGTTTAAAGGAATTTTAAGTGATCTTGGTTTTATATATGCTTTTGGTCAACATTCAGGTGTAATGGATAAAACTAAAAATAAATATGAATTACCAAGATTTCCAATAAATGAGAAGTATGGAGAAATAAAAAGATTTAAAAGACTTTTAAAAACAATTCCTTTTCCATATAAAAAAATTACTCCGTTAGAAAAGTATATTAAAGAAAATAATAATCCTCCAGAAGTGAATATTTATTTTTTTGAAAATGGTCCTAATATTGAAAATATAAATTGTTACTCAAATGAGCAGGATAGATGGAGAAAATCAAAATTACATTTTCATAAAAAAAACCAATTAAAAATAATTTTAGATGGAAAGTTTACAACAGAAAGGGGTAGAATAAATTGCTCTTTGTGGGAAGAAGGCGGGTATTGGCGTTGGCTTGGAATACAGTTTGTTATAGCTGACCTTTAAAATTTATAAAGTTAAATAACCTGATCTCTCAGAGTTCATCAAAACTGAATTGTCAAAATCTGTTAGATCATTTTGCGTTATAATTTTTCTTAAAATTTTTACATATTCTGAACCTGTCTCCGCATAATTATACAAATATTTTACTAGATCTAATCCAGAAATATTTTTATTAGTTTTCCTTAAGTCAGCTCTTTGATTTCTAAATTCTCTATAACCTCTGTGAGTATTTAAATTTCTCATATATGCTTTAACTGATGATTGTAGCATAGGAAATCTAAGAATTTTGTGTTCCTGATTAGTATCTTTGTTTGTTGGCTCAATGCCATCCTTATCCCAAGTCCATTGTCCATACATTGCGTTTCCCTCTAAAGCAAATCTTGAAGTACCCCAACCACTTTCTTTGGCTGCCTGTGCAATTGCAATAGAAGTTGGAACAATATCCATTCGTAATTTAAGCTCAGCTATATCCTCTTTTTCTATTTGGTATTCTTTAAATCTTCTTTTTAACCAAACTTTTTCACCCATCGTATTCGACTGTTTTGTTAAAATTTTAAACAATTTTTTTCTGTTTTCTAATATGTTGTTATTTTCACTTAAAATTAAAGGCATTATAATTTTTATAAAAGTATCCTTTTTTTTCTGAGTACTTTTCATTTTTTTAAGATCTTTTGGCAGTTTTCTTAAGTAAACAGGTTTGACTGCTTGGCCTAATCTTATGTTTTTTAAATCGTATTCCAAATTTTCAAATATTTTTAAAGTTAATTTAGTATCCAAACTTATATAATCTTCGCTATCCTTATCTTTTTTAGAAGATTTGGGTAGGGCTTTGGTTTGGCCATCAAAAGAATTTTTTTTGAAATTCGATTTATACTCTTTAGCTACATATGTAAATTTTATATCGCTTGTAAATGATTTTATAAATGGTCTAACCGATATAATACTTACCATAAAAGCAATTAGACAAAGTGTTATCAAAATATTTGTGGTAACTTGTTCTTTGAATTTAATTTCAGCAATTTTCTTTTTGTTGTAACTTTGTTCAGGTAATCTTATTTTATTTTTTAATAAAATTAACTCAAGTTGAGATGTCGTAAGTTGTTTTTTAGATTTAGCGTAAAATTTGATTTCATCTATTTTGTACAGCTTTCCTAACTGTAACAATTGATCTATGTAAGGTATTTGTTTTCCCTTCATATAATTATATAGCTTCTACATTTTTTACTTCTTTAACGTAGTGACGCAAAAGATTTTGTACACCATTTTTCAAAGTCATCATAGAGCTTGGGCACCCTGAACAACTTCCACGTAGTTCTAATTTAACAGTGCCATCTTTGAAAGATACAAATTTAATATCTCCCCCATCTTTTGCAACGGCAGGTCTAATTTTGTTATCAAGTACTTCTTTGATTTCTTTAACTGTATTATTTTCTTCCTCTTGTTTTATAGGTTCTTCCTGTTTTTGTGTTAAAACTGGTTTTTCATTTTTTTCAAAATAATCGTTTATTGAAGATATAATAGATGGTTTCAAAATATCCCATTTTACATTTTCAGATTTTTTAACACTTATGAAATTTTCTGAAACTAATACTAATTCAACTCCATCAAAATTAAGCAAATTCTTAATAAAAATATTTTTTATTTCTTTAATATCTTTTTTTTGGAATTCTTTGACACCAACATCAGAAAATCTTTGATTAGAAGTAAACTTCAGTGCATTAGGATTTGGTGTATTTTCAGTTTGTATCATTTTCAAATTTTACCATAGAAAAATTGTTAAATAAATCCCACAATTTCTTTTACCTTGCTTAAATTTTCATCTGCTATTTTCTTGGCTTTATTAGAGCCATCTTTGAGAATACTTTGCAATAAACCCTTATCATTATTTAATTCTTTTATTTTTTTTCCTATAGGACAAATAGTATCAATCAACATTTCCGAAAGTTTCTCTTTAAATTTTGAAAAATCCTTTCCGGCCATTTCCTCTAAAGTTGTTTTTAAATTAGTATTTTTTAAGGAAGAGTAGATGCTTAACAAATTAATTGCTTCGGGTCTCTCTTTTAAATGTTCAATTTTATCTGGTATTGGCAAAGAGTCTGTTTTTGCTTTTTTTATTTTTTTAATTATTTCATCTGAGTTATCGCTTAGATTAATTCTAGAGTAATCTGACTCCTCAGATTTGCTCATCTTCTTTTTACCATCCCTTAAACTCATTACTCTTGAAAAATTTTTTTGAATTAATGGTTCAGGTATTGGAAAAAAGTCTTTGCATTTAAAATCATTGTTAAATTTTTGCGCTATATCTCTTGATAACTCTAAATGTTGCTTTTGATCATCGCCAACGGGAACATGGGTAGCCTTATACAAAAGTATATCTGCTGCCATAAGATTTGGGTAAACATACAGACCTACGCTAGCATTCTCTTTATTAGTACCCGCTTTCTCCTTAAACTGGGTCATTCGATTCATCCAACCAACCCTTGATACACAATTCAAAATCCAGGCTAATTCGGCATGACCACTAACCGAAGATTGATTAAAAATAATATTTTTTTTAAAATCTAAACCACATGCTACAAAGGCTGCAACTGTTTCCAAAATATTATTTTTTAAAATTTTTGGTTCTTGAAAAACTGTTATTGCGTGAAGATCAACAACGCAATAAATACAGTTCTTTTTTTTTTGTAAAGCAACGAAATTTTTTATTGCTCCTAAATAATTTCCAAGATGCAGATTTCCTGTTGGCTGAACACCTGAAAATACTATTTCCTTGTGGTTTTTACTCATATTAATTTATAACTTTTAAGATTAAATAACCCAAAAAGTTTTGCAAAAAAAAGATATACTGTTACCGATAAGCCTACAACAATTAATAAATAAATTAATTTAAATTTGTAATAGTAATCAAACTTATCCTCAAAATAATCTAAACTAAAATAAAGAAAAATACACATGAGAATTGTAGCAATTAAAATTTTAAAAAAATTAAGTAAATATTTGTTTTCAAAATTAATTAATCCACTTCTAGTAAGTAAAACAATATAAATAAAAACAGCTACCCAAGTGGAGATCGATGTTGCGATTGGTATAATTATAAAACCATATTTTTTAAATAGAGAGACGCTAATAAGAATGTTAAGTACCATGCTTAGAAAAGATATATAAAAAGGTAACTTTGTATTATCTCTTGCAAAATAAAAGTTTGATAATACCTTTATCAGAGCAAATGCAGGAACCCCGATTGAAAAAAAAGTTAGTGCTAAAGAAGTAAAAATAACATCTTCAATTTGAAAAGATCCATAACCAAACAAACTATTTATAATTTGCCTTGAAGCTATTAATAATCCAAATGTTGCTGGAATTGAAAGTAACAAAGATAATTCTACTGATCTATTTTGTATTTGGTTTACAGATTTTTGATCATTTGATTTTATACTTTTTGAAAGTGCGGGCAATGCAACAGTACCTACTGCAATTCCAGCAATAGCCAGGTTGATTTGATAAACTCTATCAGCATAATACAAATAAGAAACTGCTCCTGATTGGAAAGATGCAATTATAGTTCCCACTAAAATATTTATTTGAGTTATTCCAGAGGAAAATATACTTGGCAATAGTTTTTTAAAAAACTTTTTTATTCTATAATTAAATTTAAATATAATTTGAATTGAGGGAAAATAAAATTTCCTGGTAAAAATTATCAAAGCTATAAACTGCAATATTCCAGCAAGGGTTACACCAATTGATAAATTCTTAGCAATATTAAGATCGTAGTAGACTGAAATTAAAAGAAAAAAAATTAGAATAATATTTAGAATTATAGGTGCTGCAGCAGCTGCAGCGAATTTATTGTTTGTATTTAAAATACCAGATAATAATGAAGACAAGCTAACAAAAAGTAAAAATGGAAAAGTTATTCTTGTAAATTCTACAGCCAAATTAAATTTATACGAATTTTCATAAAATCCTGGGGCAATTATATAAACTAAGAAAGGTGTAAAAATTTCAATTACTATAATTAAAAAAATTAAGAATATTAAAAGTA
>CENP01035401.1_pt1 | contig 21528 bp, 23 predicted proteins | sample 361281 | NCBI WGS metagenome assembly CENP01 (sample SAMEA2591122, study PRJEB7988) | marine metagenome | biome: marine biome (ENVO:00000447); feature: deep chlorophyll maximum layer (ENVO:xxxxxxxx); material: saline water (ENVO:00002010), including plankton (ENVO:xxxxxxxx) | depth 70 m | reverse complement strand
TATTTGAAGGTTGTTGATGAGGAAGATACCAATGATAAGCTGAGAGTTGAAGCATACTATGTGCTAGCACAACTCTATTTATCTGAATCTAACTTTGATGCTGGCGTTAATTACCTAATTAAATGGTTTAAAAATGCTCCTGATGTAAAACCAGACGCTTATGTGCTGCTTGGCCAAGCATATTATCTTTTAGCTGATCAAGAAAAATCAAAATCAAAAGCATTAAACAGCAAAAAGAAAGCTTTCAATAATGTGAGACAAGCTAAACGCCTTGCTGATGAAAACAATATTAGATTTAGAGAGAATTGGTACTCACTATTAATTGCATCTATGAGTGAGTTAGAACTTAAAGAAGAGCAGGTGCCATTATATGAAGAAATTTTGGAACTTTATCCAAAGAAGAAGTATTTTGTAAATTTAGCTGGCCTATACAGCGACTTGGAGAGACCAGGAGATTACACCAGTTTACTGAAAACTGCCTATACAAAACAATTATTAAATAAAAAGAGTGAATTCCAATCTTTATCACAAATGTTATTAGCAGCTGGAAATCCTTATTGGGCAGCAGAAGTTATGCTTACTGGCATGACCACGGTTCCAGGCTTGAGGGTTGTTGATCAGGAATGCTTAATGAGTAAAGTGTTAGATGAAAAAGGTAATCTCAAAACTGATAAAGAAGGTATAGCAATAGAAGAGCTGGTTTGTACAGATATATTGGGGCCAGCATTTGTTAAACCAAAAACAGCAATGGCGCTAGACCAGACTGCAAAGCCAATGCTTGAAGAAGATAAGCAAAATTTAACTATTTTAGCTGGAGCTTTAAGAGCTGCACAAGAAAGAAAAGCAGCAATAGAAGTTTTCGCAAAACTAACAAAAGTTACAGATAACGGAGAAGCTTACATTGCTATGGGTAATCTTTATTACCAAGAGGATCAAATCGACCAGGCTATTGAAGCTATAAATAAAGGATTAAAAGTTGGAGATCTGAAAAATCCAGGTTTTGCTCAACTAACTCTTGGTCAAGCATTGTTCGAGCTTCAGAGATTTAATGAAGCAAGAGAGGTCTTTACTCAGGCATCCAAGAGTAAAAAAGATTCAGTAAAAAAATCTGCTAGAGCATGGTTAAAATATACTGATAATGAACAAGAAAGAGTCAGAAACCTAAACTTAAGAAAAGAATCTATTTCTTAATATATTCAGAGATCTTAAAAGAAAATTCATTGCTATCCGATTTCTGATAGACATCACTTGATACTTCAACCCAATCATTCATATCAAAATTAGGAAAGTAAACATCTCCTTTGAGATGATCTGCATCTACCCAACTTATGACAAGCTTATTAATTATTTTCATACCTTCTTCAAATATTTTTGCACCACCAATTAATATAATCTCATCATTGGTGTGCTCTTTACCTAATAAAACTGCTTGATCAAGAGAATTGCAGACATAGCAACCTGAAACTTCATTGAGTGTATTTGAAACAATGATATTTGTTCTATTTGGCAGAGGCCTCCCAATAGAATCATATGTATTTCTTCCCATTATGATTGGTTTATGCATCGAGTAATTTTTAAAGTGCTCAAGGTCATCTTTTAACTTCCAAGGCAGATCATTATTAACACCAATAAGCTTATTGCCATTCATGGCTACTAGAGACGAGATAATCATACCGCTACTACTGCTGGTATATGTGGATGATGTTGATAATCTATCAGTTCAAAATCTTCAAACTCATATAGATCGATTGAATTCTTTTTGGCAATTTTAATTTTTGGCGGTGAAAGTGGTGATCTAGAAAGTTGCTCCTCAGCTTGATTCAAATGGTTTGTATATAAATGTGCATCACCTAAGGTGTGGACAAAATCCCCTACTTCTAAATCACATACGCTAGCTATCATATGAGTTAACAATGCATAAGAAGCAATATTAAAAGGCACACCTAGAAATACATCGGCACTTCTTTGATACAGCTGGCACGATAACTTGCCATCTTGAACATAAAATTGAAAAAGAATATGGCATGGGGCTAACGCCATACTTGGAATCTCGCCAACATTCCAAGCACTTACTATATGTCTTCTACTGTTTGGATTAGTTTTTATTTGATCTATGACTCCAGAAATCTGATCGTGCATGCCTTCGGCAGATTGCCATTTACGCCATTGCTTACCATATACTGGTCCAAGATCTCCATTTTCATCAGCCCATTCATCCCAGATAGATACTCCATTATCTTTTAAATATTTTATATTCGTATCGCCTTTTAAAAACCAGAGCAGCTCATATGCAACTGATTTAAAGTGAATTTTTTTTGTTGTTAATAGTGGGAATGATTCTTGTAAATCAAATCTCATTTGATGGCCAAAGATTGAAATAGTGCCAGTACCAGTTCTATCACCTTTTGGCTTGCCTGAGTCTTTAACTTTTTTAAGTAAATCTAGGTATTCTTGCATTTATTTTTTTGAAAGTATGAATACTCCTAATATTATCATAGGAACTGATAATAACTGCCCTTGTGTTAAAAAACTAAACAATAAAAAATCATTTCCCCATACCGTATCTGGAGTTCTGTATATTTCAGAGATAGATCTGGCTAAAGCATAACCAATTAGAAAGTAACCTGAGTGTCTTCCAATTTTGTTAGTTTTGTTAATAACAAAATTTAAGAAAAGAAATAACAACAATCCTTCTAATAAGGCTTCATAAATTTGTGAAGGATGTCTTGTTAAACCTAATGGGTCGGTGGGAAAAACCATAGCCCAAGGAACATCAGTTGGTCGCCCATATAATTCAGCATTAATAAAATTTGCAATTCTTCCAAGGAATAAAGCTATTGGAACCTGTGGTGCAATCCAATCCGTTACTTGAAAAAACGTAAACCCTTTTTTATTTGCATAGAACCACATTGAGATCATCACACCAATCAACCCACCATGGAACGACATGCCTCCTTGCCAAATTTTAAGGAAATATAAAGGATCGGCAAACTGCATATGCAGATCGTAAAAAAGTACATGACCAAGCCTTCCGCCAATAATTGCCCCAAAAAATAACCCATAAGTGAAGACAACATCACTTACCTCTTCTTTAGAGACATCAATATTAAATTTTGTTCTTGTGGCAACCATCCTCAAGTAAATTAGGTAAGCACCTAGAACATACGCTAGCCCGTACCAGTGAATATTAAGCGCATCACCAAGATAAGGGTGTAAAAAACCTGGCAAAGGAATTGATAAGGCTACTGGGTCAATATTAGGGTAAGCGATCATTTTAAAAACCAATAAATTGCAACAGGTACAAGATGAGCTGCAAATATGAACTGTAAGAATTTATCATTGAGCTTATGTGCTAACTGAGCTCCAACTTTTGCAAAGAAGAAACTAAATATAACTATACCAAAAACACCAGGCAGATAGATAAAGCCAATTGTATAGTCAGGCAAGCCACCCACATTAAGCCCCAATAACAAATATGAGGTTGAAGATAATACCGCTATTGGAAAAGCACAAGCAGCACCAGTTCCTACAGCTTTTTTCATCTCCATTCCACTTATTTTTAGCAAAGGAACACTAAAGATGCCGCCTCCTATGCCAAATATTGAAGATAAATAACCTATCACCCCACCAGAAATATTAAAGAAAAGGAAATTTGGTTCTTTGGTTGCTCTAGGCATTTTTATATTAATAAAAAGTCGGGCTGCCATTATTGATACAAATATTGCCAGCATGGTTTTTAATATCTCAGAGTCAACACTTATAACAAAGCTCGATCCAAAACCAGCACCAATAAGAATCCCAACTGTAAGCTGAGAGAATCTCTTAATTGAAAGTGAATCTTTTTTGTAATGAGAATAAGCTGCTGAAGATGATGTAACAATAATACAAGCTAATGCTGTTCCAATAGACAAGGGTATAGCAAGATATTCTGCTAAACCATTGGATGTCAAAATAAAATGCATTACAGGTACGATAATTAAACCACCACCTACACCAAAAAGACCGGCCATGGTGCCTGTAACAATCCCAACTAGACCAAATATTAGAAATTCAACTATCATCTTTAAGCTTATTGGATTCTTTTGACCCTAGTGCCACTAGACCTTCTATTCTTGACGACATAGACCCTTTGCCATCTATCAGCTTATTCCGTGCATCATCGTATTTTTTCTGACTTTGAGCTATAGAATTACCAAGACTATCCATCACATCTGTGAATCCATGCAGCTTAGCAACTAATTTTTGTGCTTCTTCATACACTTTGATCACACTCTCTCTTTGGCCATCTAATCGCCAAAGATTTTCGACCATTTTAATTGAAATATGAAGTATAGATGGGCTCACCAATGCAATTCTTTTTTTATCTGCATACGAGACAAGCTCAGGATCATGTTTTAGCGCAACACTCAGTGAATCATCTATACCCAAGAACATAAAAATTATATCAGGGGTATTAAGCTCTTCTATTTGGCTATATCTCGTTTCACTTAAATCATTAATTCTCTCACGAATATTCTTGGTTAGAACTTTTCCAAATTTTTGTTTTTCATCTTTTGATTCAGTATTGCAATAATCGTTATAGGCATTGAAAGAAAACTTTGAGTCAATAATTAAATTCCTGTTATGAGGTAAATAAATTACAGCATCAGGTATCTCCCTCGAGATATCTTCATCTGCTTTGACAGTGAAGCTTTTTTGTAATCTATAGTGAGTATTTTCCTCAAGACCTGAATTCTCAAGAAGCATTTTTAATTTTAATTCGCCATAGTCTCCTTGTGTTTTGCTATCACCTGAAAGTGCTTTTGTCAGCTTGTTGGCATCTGAGGTTATTTGATTGGTTTGCTCAATTAAGTTATCTATTGTGACTTTTGTCTTGGTGTGAAATTCATGCTGTTGTGTAGTATTTTTCCTGACTTCATCTTCAAATTCTTTAATTCTTTTCTTAAATGGATCAATAATATTCTCAATATTTTCTTTGGATGTCTTTTTAAATTCATCCTCTCGTTTTTTAAAGATATTATCTATCGAGCTTGATAATTTTTGCTCAAGTTCACTAGATAATGAATTGGGATCAAGCTCTTTTTTATTATTAGTAAGCAAAAAAATAACACCTGCTAAAGAAATAACTAAAAAAATTGTTAAGATTACTACTACTAACTCCATAGATGAATATTTTAGAACATATTAAGCAAGAACTCCCTTGGTTCGATGCTAATAGCACATACGATTTAACAAGAGGAAAGCCAGCGCCAGAACAATTAGACATTGTGCAAAATATTCTTGCCAAAATAGAGCAGCCTTTTGAATTAGATGGTATTGATTTAAGAAATTATGGAAATCCTGAGGGCTTGCCATCTGCAAGAAAGCTTGGGTCTTTGATATTAAATTCAAATTATGATGAAACTCACGCATTAGACAATTCATCATTAACTTTAATGCATCAAATAATTAGTTGTTCATTCTTTCTGGGCTTTAAAAACTCAAAGTTATCAAAGGAGAGTAAAATAATTTGCCCTGTGCCTGGCTACGATAGACATTTCAAGTTATTAGAAAACTTTGGCATACAAATGATAACAGTTCCTTTCCAAGATGATGGCCCCGACCTTGATGCAATTGAACAGCTGCTCAAATCTGAAGACAATATACATGGTATTGTTTGTGTGCCAAGGCACTCTAATCCAACTGGACATACATATTCTGACGAAAACGTTAAAGCTCTATTTAAGCTTGCCCAACCTTATAAAAATAATTTTTCTTTCTTTTGGGACAATGCATACGCTTGTCATGATTTATACGAAACTATAGAACAAACTCCTATAGATCAAATAGCTAAGGACCACGATATGGAGAATAACTATTTTCAAGTTGGATCAACATCAAAAATAACTTTAGCTGGAGCTGGAATTTCTTTTTTTTCTAGTTCAAAGAGCAATTTGGATACATTTATAGATTTTAGAAATGCCATTACCCCAGGGCCTAACAAAATGAATCAAGGCTTGCATATGAAATACTTTGAGGCTATTTCGCTAGAGAACCAGATGGATGGACTTAAGAATGTTATAAAACCGAAGTTTGATTTAGTAGATTCTTGCTTAAAACCTTTGCAAGATAATGAGCTATGTACTTATGTAAAGCCAACAGGAGGATATTTTTTCTCTTTTAATTCAACAAGAAATAATGCGAATGCAATCATAGATTCATGCAGCAAGTTAGGCCTGAAGTTATTGCCATTAGGAGCATGCTTCCCATATCAAAAAGACCCCACTAATAACAACATTAGGCTTGCCCCAACATTTCCAGATATAGCGACACTCGAGCGTTGTATAAAAATTTTTACAAATGTTGTTAAATATTTGAACTAATTTATTTTTTACTAATCAAATTAATAGGAGCTAATTATGAAGAAAATATTATTTTTACTATTTTTTGTTATTTCGGGCCTCATGATAGCCGATGATCACAAAAGAATGCCTGCTGATAGGCAAGATCTGATGTGGATGGCAAAGCTTAAAATGGATTTAGCTGAACTGAAAGGACCCCCATCTCTTACTGAGCTTAAAGCAAAGAGAGAAAGCAGAATAGCTGATTTAGATCTGCTAATAAACTCTGGAAAGTACAAAGGCAATGCTTTAGACCGACTCACAAGTATGAGAAATCGAGTTATGGAAACTAATCTGCCATCTCAGGAGCAAATTAATCAAAGACATGACAGAAGGTTAAGAATGATGAAATCTAAAATGAGAAGCAGAGTCAAAATGATGGATAGAAAGTTTAGAGACCCACGTAGGGAAAGAGATATGCTTGAAAGAGAAAAACGGGAGATGAGAAAACAAAGAAATAGGAATAGAAACAAGGACTAGTTATATTCGTCGTAATCTGCCCATAACAGATTCGCGGCAATTGACCTGAAAGGACGCCACTCTCTTGCTAGAGAAGTCATATCCTCAACGTTAGGGCGCTCTTTCAGGTTTTTTAATTTTCTAACACTCTCTTGCAGACCTATATCACCAATAGGCCATATATCAGCTCTACCAAGTGATGCCATAAGGTAGCAATCTGCAGTCCATTCCCCAATACCTCTAATTTTACAAAGCTCTTTTCTTGCAGAGATATCATCAAGCTGCTTAATCGTTTCAAAGTTCAGAAGTCCATCTGATTCCAGACAAGCAATACCATGCAAATATGAAATTTTTGGCCTACTCAGCCCTGCCTGTCTAAGATCAATTTCATTAAGTTTTAAAAATTCTTTAGAGCTAATGTTTTGCATTAGATCAAATACTCTTCTTTTTATGCTTTCAGCGGCTTGTACTGATATTTGTTGCTCAATAACCAGCGATGCTATTCCTTCAAAACCCTCAGGTCTTAAAAAGAAATTAATCTTTTTAGCAGGATTAAATTTTTTAAAATTTGGTTCAATTTGTAAGAGGTGCTTTAAACCATTTTGATAGGTTTCTTGGTTCATGCTTTAGACAAGCCGTCTTTAATAAGAAGTTCTTTGCAGGCATCAAAATTATCTTGGCCAAAAAAGGTCTGATTTTTGTAAACAAGTAAAGGCACCCCATGATGACCAGCAATCATTTGATCTTCTTGATTCTTTTTAATCTGCTCAATTAGCTGAACCTCATTTATTTTTGTTTTACTTTTTAGAGAAGAATAATTAAGACCGACCTTTGCAAACGCTTTATCTAGAGTACTTTCTTCATTCCAACCGCCCTTAGTACCAAAAATTAAACTTGATAATTCATATGCCACTTCAATACCCAACCCTTCCTGAGCAGCTTGTTGGCCAATATGACACAAATCAAAAATATATGGCTGATCATCTGAAATTTTGCCTGTGAGATAGCTCTGTTTTATTGGATCAGGTTTTGGTGTGAAAAAAGGCATATCGAGTTTTTTTGCTACTGAGCGCATATCACGGATTTTATAAAAGAAGTAAGTTAAGAAGTTTTTGCCTTTAAAAAATTCAGGTTCTCTAATAGCTAATGGATATACAAGTTTAAAATCAATATCAATTTTATAATTATTCTTAAGATCTAAAACCCTTGGTAATATTAAGTAAGAATATGGGCTTCTGTAGGAAAAATAAAAATCTATCTTCATATAAAAATATTATCATGTAAGATAATTTATTAAGGAGTAAATATGGTCAGAAAAGCATATGTTGTTGCAAATCTTGAAGTAATAACTGATAAAGACAAGTTCAGAGATTATGAAAGGGGCTTAATTAAAGCTCTTGCTAAGCACGATGGAAAACTCTTAACATTTAGCGATGATGTTCATTGTCTAGAAGGTGATAATCCTCCAAAAGGCAGGCTCGTAGTAATGGAATTTCCTTCCCAAGAGCACGTGGAGGCTTGGTGGGCAGATGAAGATTATCAGGCTGCCTCAAATATTAGACGAGAATACTCCGTTACAAACTTTATAGCTAGACTAGATGAGCTTCCACCAAGAAATTAACACATCTAAATCTTAAAGATGAAAATTTCAGAACACGTTTTTAAGTCAAAAAGACATCAGACTTTTTATCTTGCTGCAGGCCCAGAAGACGGAGAATTAATTTACCTAATACATGGTTGGCCTGATCTATCTCTTGGATGGATAAAACAAATAGAGTACCTCTCAGAGCAAGGATATCGTGTTATTGCACCAGATATGAGAGGGTACGGCAGATCGACAATTCATAAAAACCATTCTGACTACTGTCAAAAAGAAATTGTTAAAGATATGGTCGAATTACATAAAAGCCTTAAGCAAAATAAAGCAATTTGGATAGGCCATGATTGGGGCTCTTTGGTGGTATGGAATTTAGGTCTTCACCACCAAAATATTGTTAAAGGGCTTGGAAGCTTATGTGTTCCATTTGGGTGGGGAGGACATCCTGATAGTTATTTAAGCCATATTGACAGAGAACTTTATCCAGAAAAAGAATACCCATATGGGCAGTGGGACTATATGTATTACTACTATGAAAATTTTGCCTCAGCTTGCTCACAAATGGAAGAAGACCCTTATAAGATGATTAAATTAAATTTCACCAAACCATCTGAAGAATTTAAAGGTTGTTTCAATGCTGGAATTGGGGCTAAATCAATGACAGCATCTATAAGAAATAATAATGGGTGGTTTAAGCATGCAGACTTTAATGGTTTAAATTCTATTCCTGATGTTCCAGTTGATAGTGATTTAATTTCAGAAGCAGAAGCACAGATTTATGGCAACTTTCTCAAAAAAAATGGGTTTTTTGGTCCCAACTCTTGGTATGTAAATGGAGAGTTAAATGATCAGTATGCTAAAGAATTAAAACAATTCACAACAATAGATTGTCCAGTATTATTTATACAAGCAACCTACGATAGTGTTCTCACAAGCAATTTTAATACCCATAATAAAATGGTTTGTACAGATCTAACAGAAAAAGAAGTTCAGTCAGGTCATTGGATGGCAAGAGAGAAGCCTACTGAAACCAATGAGATAATTAAAGATTGGTTGGAAAATATAAAGTAGACAGGAAATGGTTTTACCCATTCCCTGTCAAAAAGAAAGATTAGTAAGTTAATTTAATGCTTAAACCAACATTCCTGCCTGGAAGTGGTACAGCATCTTTAACAAAAGATGTTGAGTTTCTTGCTACTTGATCAAGTGCATTATTAGCAAAAGCAGCAACTCTAAGATTTGCTTTGCCAATTTGATAATCTTTAACAAGTTTTAAGTTCAACATTTTGTAACCTTCAGTCATCGTTTCATTTTCATCAGCAACATTGTCATGATCTGCAACATCTTTTAGGACTGCAGAAAAAGTATAGTCGCTTTCTGAATATGAAGCTGAGTAAAAGTTTCTAGAAGGTGCCATTCTTGGGATAAATCCTCCAGCATCAAGTGTGCCTTCAACCACATCTCTCCCAAAGGAAAGGTCTAAAGTTCCGTTTGCAAGTTGATGAGTTGAACCAACTTCAAATTCGTAACCTTCTAGAGATGCATCCTCTTGAACAAATTCAGCATGCATTAAACCTCCATGCTCTTCTTCGCCTTCACTATCATGATCTTCATCATGCTCTTCATCTTTCAAATAAATGTAGTTAGACACATTATTCTGATAGTAAGCAAAGGTAGCGTACATATTATCTTTCTGATAATTGAAAGTAATATCTACATTATTTGATGTTTCAGTATCTAAATTAGGATTTCCCATTTCAAACCTTCCAGTTGCTAAGTGTGGGCCATTCATAAATAGCTCAACCACATCTGGTGCTCTTTCAAAGCTGGACAATCCTAAATTGACGCTAAGATTTTCAGAAAAGTCCTGATCAAAATTAAGGGCATAGCTCAAAGTATTTAAATTTTGATTGTAATACTCTAGCTCACCTTCTTCATCTTCAGCGTGATCCTCATCATGATGAGCAACAGAACCAGATCTAGAAATATCATCGTACCTAAAACCATAATCAAGCGCATAAGAACCAAAATCTCTTGCAACGAAATAACCTATTGTTGTTTCTTCAGTTGACACAGGTTGCATGAATGCTTCTTCCCCAATAATTGAAGAATCTTGATCCGCAATATTAACAACAACTTTTCTTGTTGCATCGTCAGATCCAACATCAAAAATTAAACCAAGCTCAGTTGCATCAGTTTGAAAAAGTGAAGGTTTTTCTTCACTCTCAGAATGATCTTCATCATGACCTTCCTCTTCAGCGTGCCCCTCAAGGTGAGAATAACTGCTGTCTCTAAAAGAAAAATCAACTTTATTTACAAAAGAATAGCCATCAGTGTTGAAAGAACCTTTTATATCAAACTTAGTTGAATCTATTTGAGAAAAAATTCTTTCACCTTCGTGCTCATCGTGCTCATCTTCGCTATCAACATGATCCTCATCATGCTCTCCATGTACTTCTACATGAAAAGGCACACCCATTACTCCTTCATTATCAGAGTATGAAAGGCCTACATAACCCCAATCACCAACTTTAGATACACCAAATTTTGTGTAAGTATTTTCAACATCAGAATTTTCTAAGAATTTAAGACTTGCTTCATCATGCTCTTCATCACCTTCGTTATCAGAATGATCTTCATCATGATGTTCTTCTGGATATAGAGCGCCACCAGGCAATTCATAATTTTCAAATAATGAATCTGATGCTGCAAAAGTTACATTAAATCCTGAAACATTGTTTTCATAACTAAAGTTTTTTGCTTCGCCGTTATTAACTGATTGAGTCTCTGCTCCAACGCTTATAGTACGCTTAGTAAAATCTGTTGTTGCAATGCTATTATCAACAACGTTAATCACACCACCTGCACCACCATTTGCATAAAGCAAAGATGACGGACCTTTTACAACTTCAATTTGTTGAGTATTCAATAAATTAGCGTCATTAATATGGTCTGGGCCAAGTGCTGCTACGTCTCTAACAACAACGCCATTTTCTAGAACTCGAACTCTAGATCCTGACATACCTCTTACAACAGGTTGACCAGCTGCTGCTCCAAAATCTGCTGAATTTACACCTAAAAGCTCATCAAGAGTTTCACCAAGAGATTGAATTCCTCTTGTTGCAACATCATCTCCATCTATTACATGTAGTGGATCTTTTAGCTCACTAGCACCCTGAGATGTAAGGGCTGAAGTCACGATAACTTCTTCAACATCATCAGCATAAATATTTAGTGTTAGTAGTGCACTCACCATAAGTGCTAAATAATAATTTTTCATATAAACCTCCTTGTAAAATTAAAATTTTGGTTGGGTAGAACGTTTATTTTTGAGGAGGTGCTCTACTATTGAAATTCTTTTCTAATAGAGGGTTATGAATATATAGATTAATAAGGTAAAAAATCTCTATAGGAAAAAAAGAAACGTTAAAAACATTTACGTTTAACTTAGAAGCTTTTGTATTTTCACTATACTCACAATCAAGCTCATGAATTTCAAATAAACTATTACTAGCACTGTGATTAAGGTGCTCTAAGCTCATTAAAGAAGAAAAGCTAAAAGCTAGTAAAAATAGTAAAAAACTCTTTTTTGTAAACATTTCGTAAATATTAGTATTTCTATATATATATATTGTAAACAAGTTGTCAAAAAAAATAGCGTTTTAAAACAATATAGCCCGCTAAATATAGGGATATTTAGCCTTTTGAATTTATAAATTAGATTTTTATTATTTGTTTGCCAAAGTTCTTGCCACTCAGAACATCTCTTAATGCTTGTGGAGCATTTTGGAATCCATCGGAAACGGTTTCTCTGTATTTGATATCTCCATTTCTTACATGCTCATGAAGAACTGAGGTCGTTTTTTCAAATTCATTCATCCATTCGGTCACGACAAAAAATCTATGCTTAGGTTTTGGTTTTAAAGCTCCCAAGACATGAAAGGGAGTTTCCTCAGACCTTATATCTTTGGAATTATATTTTGAGATAAAGCCACATACTGGTACACGTGCTCCTTTGTTAAGAAGTTGTGCAACATTTTTTGTAAGCTCACCACCAACATTTTCAAAATAAATATCAATGCCATTTGGACAATACTCTTTCAGCAGTTCTAAGACATTATCATTTTTGTAATCAATGCAATGGTCAAATTTTAGAGAATTCCTAACATACTCTGATTTTTCAGGCCCACCAGCAACACCAACTACGTGGCAACCTGCTAACTTACCAAGCTGGCCTACAACACTTCCAACCGCTCCTGATGCTGCAGAGACTACTAATGTCTCACCTGCTTTGGGCATGCCAACCCTATTTAGGCCATAAAAAGCTGTCCTGCCAGGCATGCCTAGCGTTCCAAGAAAGACACTGCTGGGAAGGTCACTATCAGGCACTTTTAAGATTGTTGCTTCAGAATCTTTAGCCTTAATATGAGTTTGCCAGCCCTTATGAACAGTAACCAGATCACCGACTTTATATTTATTGGACTTAGACTCAACAACTTTGCCAACACTTTCACCAACCATGACTTCGCCCAACTTTACAGGTGCAGCATAGGACATTCCATCATTCATCCTTCCGCGCATATAAGGGTCAATTGATAAGTAGTCTACTTTTATAAGAATCTCATTATTTTCTAAGGTTGTAATTACTTCTTCATCAATAGCCCAACAATCATCTTCAGGCATGCCTATTGGTCTTTTATTCAGCAAATATCGAGTATTTTTATAATTCATAATTATTCCTTTGATTTTTTGGCCTGACTTTTCATATAAATATTAAGAAAGAAAACAGTTACCTTTGAAAGGTAGGTGGCGAAGAAAACTTTAATTGCTTGCATAATTAAAATTGGTGCCCAGAGGTAGAATCGAACTACCGACACAAGGATTTTCAGTCCTTTGCTCTACCAACTGAGCTATCTGGGCACAAGATCAAATATATTAACTGCTAACATGCTTCAAAGCAAAGGCTTGCTCAGAAGAAAACAACTCTATTCTTTTCCATTTAGGCATAGCTGCACCACCACCAGATCCATGACCAGCTCGAACAGTATCCAATAGCATTACTGGATTATTACAACCTTGAAATTCTTGTATTCTTGCTACGAATTTATAAGAGTGTGATGGCACAACTCTATCATCTCTCCTAGCAGTCGTTACAAGGGTGGGTGAATAACATTCTCCTTCTTTAAGCTGATGGTAGGGTGAAATCTCAATATTAAAATCGAAATCAGCTTTGTTTAATAACGGGCTGCCATAATCACCACGCCAACCCCAGCCTTCGGTAAATTCTGTAAATCTGAGCATATCCAATACACCAACTGCTGGTAGAGTTGCGCCAAAATAATTTGGATTTTGTACTAATGATGTTCCTACAAGTAAGCCGCCATTAGATCTGCCACTAATTACTGTTGATTTTCTATTGCCAACTCCATTTTGTTCCAAGAATTTTGAAGCGTATATAAAATCATCAAAAACATTTTGTTTTTTTGTTAAGCGGCCGGAATCATGCCAATTTTTACCCAGCTCTCCGCCTCCTCTTAAGTTTGCTATAGCTATTACTCCACCTAACTCAAGCCAACCAACATATTTTCGACTAAAAGAAGGTCTTATTGAGATGTTATAACCACCATATCCATAGAGGAACACTGGAGTATTGGCATTGATACTAGTATCTTTTCTATGAAAATATGTCAGTGGTATCTTTGTTCCATCCTTACTATCGTAGTAAGCAAAAGTTTCCTGATAATCATTAGGGTTAAAGTTTGAAACCTTATCTTCCCAGACTATATTGAATTCTTGAGTTTCTAGGTTCAAGTCAACGTATCTAGTTGGTGTTGTAAAACCCGATACAGAAAACCGAAGTTTTTCATTCTGCATACTAAAGGAACTTAGGGTGCCCTGTATCTCATTAGGAATGATGTGATCCAAGTCTTCACCTTCTAAGGAATAAAACTTAATTAATGAATTCATATTGGCATTGATAGAATCTGCAATAATAAAATCTTCTTGAATACTTACGTTTTTTAATGCGAATTGTGATTCGGGAATAATATCGATCATTTCGCCGCTAAAAAGCATTTTTACTAATCGATAATTGGGTGCTTCATAGTTAGTTATAAAGAACAGGCCTTCATTATCATCTCCTTGATAACTAAAACTTGCCACATTTTTAGGTGTGACCAGTGACCAAGAATTATCCTGCTTAATAATGTAGTGATTCTCTTCTTCCGAACCATTAATTACTCTTATTAGTGGTAAATTATTCTCACCAACAAAGCTGAGGGTATAATTCTCTTCAGGATTGCTCTCGCCATAGAAAAGAGTTTTTTCCCCTGACTCAATATCAAAATAGTAAATAGCAGCATTTAAGCTTGGTTCACAGAGTCTATTTTTTTCATCTGGTTTTGGATATTTGTTGTAGTAAAATCCTTTAGAATCTTTATCCCAATCGATTGAAGAGAACTTAACTTCTGAAACCTCAAAATCAAGCTTCTGCATTGTCTCAAGATCAATTAGGTAGATTGTTCGCCAATCAACACCCCCATCTGAAACGCTATAGGCTAAATATTTTTCATCTGGACTTAAAGATACGCTTGCTAGATTTAAAGTTTGGTCATCTGACCACGAATCAGGATCTAAAATTACCCTATTATCATTCTTTCTAACATATTGATTGTGCTGGCTTTTACCAGAATTGTAATAATAGTAATTACTCTCATCAGCAAAGTATTCCATGGAATAATATTCCGATGAATATGCTTCTGAAATTTGTTGGTGCAAATTTTCAAATTTTGGCCCACTAATGTATTCGTTGGTGAAGTTATTTTGTGCTTCAGACCACTCTATTACTTCAGTGTTTTGACATTCTTCCATGTACAAGTATGGATCTTGAATAATTTCATCATGTGCAATATACGATAAGGATTTTTTCTCTGATTCTGGATAGTCAAAATCTGAGACATTACAACCCATTAAAAAAAGAGGGAGCATTAAATAAATTTTTTTCATAAAGGGATTTTAATATATTATGGTCATTTGAGAATCATGGATCTTTCAGAAGTCACAAAAAAAGCAATATCAGAAATACATAAGTCTGATTTCAAGTTTGTAATTGTTTCAAGTGGCGGTGGCAGCAACGCTATTGGAACTTTATTAAAAGTGCCTGGAGCAAGTAACTCTATTTTAGAAGCATATATCCCATATGCTAAAGAATCATTGGATTTTTATCTGATGAAGAAACCTGATTCTTATTGTTCGCTCGATACCACAACAAGGATGGCTGCAAGAGCATATAGTGCTGCGAAAAAAATTGATCAAACATCAAATATCAAGAATTTATTTGGAGTCGCTATTACGGCAACATTAAGTACGAATTATAAGAAAAAAGGCGACCATAGATTTCATATTGCAGTACAAACAAGAGATTTCTCAAAGTCGATATCATGTGTATTGGAAAAGGGCAAAAGAACAAGAGAGCAAGAAGAAGAACTAGTCACTAAATTTGTAATTGCTCTGATATCTGAATGCTGTGAATTCAAATTTGAGTACCCAGTAATTAATGAACTTCCTGAGTACATAAACATTAATGCAGATAAGGCATGGGCAAACTTAATGTCAGAACAAATTGAATATGTGCCTTCATCTGATGATCAGCCAAAATTAATTTTTCCTGGTGCCTTTAATCCATTACATGATGGCCATGAAGCAATGAGTAAATTAGCAGAGCAAGAAACAGGTGAAAAAACATTCTTTGAGATATGCATTCAAAATGTTGATAAGCCTCCATTGAGCTATCACCAAATAGATAAAACCATTGCACAATTTAAGAGTTCACAAAACTGGGTGCTAACCAAAGCTGGAAAATTTTCAGACAAAGCAAGATTATTTCCAAACAGCACTTTTATAATTGGCGCCGATACTTTGGTAAGAATCTTTGATGAAAGATTCTATGCAAGTAGAAGTGATATGCTGGCGGAGTTTGATATATTCAATCAAAACAGTATAGGTTTCTTAGTATTTGGTAGGAAATATCAAAATAAATTTCTTGAATTAAAGGATGTGAATATTCCAGATTCAATTAAAAGCTTATTTAAAGGTTTTGGTGAGAATATATTCAGAGAGGATATCTCTTCTTCAAGTATTAGGTTAGAAAATACAGAAGAATAGTTATGATTGAGGGATAAATCCAGAGGGCTTTTCATACTCTGCATTACTCAAAAATAGATTCATTTGCTCATTAAGCCATTTTCTATTGTCTTTAACAGATAGGTCTAGATGTTTTTCATTTATAAGCATAGTTTGAAGTGAGATCCATTCATCCCATGCTTTTTGAGAAAAGTTTTGCTTTATTTCGTCACCTTTTGGCCCAGGCATAGGTGGATGAAGCATAGCATCCAGCTCTTTTTTATATTTTTGGCAAAAAACTTTATTCATTAATTATTAATTTATCAAAAATTGGCTTGGGTATAGCAATATTTTTGATTTCATGTGTAGAAAACCATTTACCCTCTATTTTTTGGTTGTAATCAGGTATTTCAACAAAAGAAATATTCAGCTCTCGATGAGAGAGATTATGTGTAACATCAAAATCAGTAAAATTATTTTTTGTAACTGGAGGCATCCATAAGTTTTTCCAATAACCTAAAGTATTATTCTTCGTTAAAAAATATTTTTTATTTTTCTTAATCACACTAAATTGTAGATATTCTTTTTTTCTCTTTATTTTCTTTTTTGTAAGCACAGGATATTTCCCTTTGATGTTTGATAAGCAATTTTTATTAACAGGGCAAGCAATACATTTTGGATTTTTAGGCAAACAAAGCTGTGAGCCAAGATCCATTACCCCTTGTTGGAACATAAATAGATTTTTTTTATCTAGAATCTGTTCAGATAGTTTCCAGAAAGACTTTTCATCAAAAGAGTTTTTATAGAATATTCTGCTAATAACTTTTTTTACATTTGCATCTAAAATTGGATAGGGCCTATTAAAAGCAATTGATAAAATAGCGCCAGCTGTCGATTTTCCGATACCTGGGAGAGATATAATGTCCTCATACCGTTCCGGCATTTTCCCTGAAAATTCTTTATGAATAATTTCTTTGGTTCTATATATGTAACTTGCTCTTCGATAGTACCCAAGGCCACTCCATAAAGAATAGATATCGTCTTCAGATGCATCTTTTATTGCTTCTAGATCAGGATATTTAGCCATAAATCTATCGAAGTAATTTATAGCTGCATTCACTTGTGTTTGCTGTAGCATGATTTCAGAAATCCAAACTCTATAGGGAGTTACATTCTCTCTCCATGGAAGATTTTGCCTACCATTACGTGCGTACCAGTTTGAGATTTTTGAGCCTATTTTAAATTCTTGTGTAGCTTCCATCAGAATACGAGTAAATTATTGGATCCCCTGTTGCTATTTCAAGCTTCACAATATCTTTTTCAGAAATATCCTCTAAGTATTTCACTATAGCTCTCAAAGAATTGCCGTGAGCTGCTACTAAAACATTTTTTGAAACTTCTAGTTCAGGAATAATAGCTTCTTTAAAGTATGGGACAGCTCGATCATAAGTATCTTTAAGACTTTCACCTCCAGGAGGAGGAGTATCATATGATCTACGCCATATATGAATTTGTTCTGCACCAAATTTTGCTCTTGCCTCATCTTTATTCATACCAGTAAGATCACCATATGCTCTTTCATTTAACTTCTGATCTATAGTTGTTTGTAAATTTGAGCAACCCATTTCATCCAACATTATTTGACCGGTTAATTGAGCTCTTTGAAGCTCAGAAGTGAACATTAAGTCAAAAATCAGACCCTTATCTCTAAGTAAAATTCCAGCCTTATGAGCTTCTTCGATTCCTCTTTGTGTTAGACCAGGATCTCGCCAGCCAGTGAACAAGTTTTTTTCATTCCACTCACTTTGACCATGCCTAACTAAAACTAAATAATTTGAATTCATTTTTTCTTTTAAATAATCTTTATATTGTATAAGCTTAAAACAATTTTTTGATATGGATTTCTTCGATTTTTTAATTTCTAGGTGGTACTTATCTGTACCATTGTTAATTACCTTTGTTTTTTGGTACATGTATGAGACAAGTAAAGGCGGAAAAAGAATAACTCCTTCCCAAGCTGTAGACTTGATCAACAAGAATGATGCAATTTTTGTCGATATAAGGCAAAAAGACTCTTTTGAATCTGGTCATATTCACGGCTCAATTAACGTTCAAAAAGACTCTTTTGGAAAACAGGAACATCTCTTAAATAAAGGAAAAGCAGTTGTAGTAATTACAGAAAATGGTTTAGATGCTGGAGGTGCTGGAGTAGAACTTTTAAAGCTGGGAATAGAGGAAGTTTATCTGTTAAAGGACGGTCTTATATCTTGGCAAGAAGAAAGCCTCCCACTAGTTAAGTGAGAGGCTAAATAAGCTATTTAGTTAATGTGCCTACAATGTGGGCAATAATTTTATAAGGATCTGCATTAGATGCTGGCCTTCTATCTTCTAAATAACCATTCCAGTCATGCTCAACTGTATACACAGGTATCCTGATACTAGCTCCTCTGTCACTAACACCATATGAAAACTCAGTAATCTTTTGAGTCTCATGCAAGCCTGTTAACCTTTGGTCATTGTCTGAACCATACGATGCGATACCTTCTTCATGAACCTCACCTAATTTATCGCACATTGCATGGAAAAGTTCTTTAGAACCAGCAGTTCTCATTTCTTCATTAGAGAAATTTGCATGCATTCCTGAGCCATTCCAATCACCCTTTTTTGGTTTTGGGTGGATGTTTACGCCAACGCCATATTCTTCAGCTATTTTGTACAATAAGTACCTACTCATCCAGAGATCATCACCAGCCTTTATTCCCTTACCAAAACATTGATATTCCCATTGGCCTAAAGCTACTTCTGCATTTGTTCCTGTGAGATTTATGCCTGCATCAAGACATGCTTGCAGATGCATTTCTGATATTTCACGTCCTGCTACGTTATCTGCACCAACACCACAGTAGTAATCACCTTGAGGTCTTGGTTCACCATCTTCCCATCCAAGCGGAGAGCCATCGGGATTAGTAAAAAAGTACTCCTGCTCAAAACCAAACCACCACTCATCTGTAGCTACTTTAGCTGCAGCAGCTCTAGAGTTAGATGGGTGAACAGAACTATCAGCAGCCAAGACTTCACACATCACTAAATGATCTGGGTTCGTAGGGTTTTCATATACTTGAACTGGTATCAAAAGACAATCTGAACTACCACCTTCTGCTTGTTGTGTAGAGGACCCATCAAAAGACCATTTTGGTGGCATGCTATCGTTTGCCTCACTTTTATCAGTACCTCTTTGGTCTGTTGCTTTTACTTTGCTCCTGAGAGAAGGCTCAGGCTTAAAACCGTCTAACCAGACGTATTCATACGTTTTCATATCACTCATATCTTTTCTCCTATAGAAAAATAAAAAAATATATATGCATTTATATTGCAGCACTATAGAAGTTAAACTCGACTGGGTTTAACGGTCGCGTTCCTTCAGCTTTCACCTACTTCCGTCTTCATACGAAGATGAACGATTTACGTTATCCGATTAACGGTCGCGTTCCTTCAACTTTCGTCTACTTCCGTCTTTATGTACATAAAGATGAACGATTTTAACTAATATCCTAAAAGGACTCCTTTTTAACCATGGAGTATGGTGCAAATGCAATGCAGTTCTAATGTAGTATTTTTAAAAAGGATTGGCAATTAGATTCAAAAAAAACTAAGAAAAATGTAAAAGAATCTGTGGAATTTTAATTTCTAGATTTTCAAAGCTATGATTTCCACCCTCATCTATAACTATGTTTGCCCCATGAAAATATTTTTCAGCATATTTGTAATTGAGGGTTTCATCGCCTGTTTGAAGTAATACTAGATATCTTTCAGGAGTTGGGTTTTCAATGAATATGTCTTCTAGACTATCTATCCATAATTGATCTATAAAGTATTCTTCGCCCGTATTTGGATTAACGTTTTCTCCTCTATCATTCTCAAAAATCTTATATGCCCAGACCGCAGGGTTAATCATTGCAGCTTTGAGATTCATTTCCTCTGCTACATAGGTTGAATAGTAGCCTCCCAGAGAACTACCAATAAGGTGAACAACAAATTCAGATTGTTTAGATTCTATAAATTCCTTCAATTGTTCAATAGCTTCTCTAGGATGATTCTTAAGAGTTAATGATGTGCACGAAAAGAGCTTATGATTATCAAGTTCGCTTTGAAGCAATTGTGCTTTTCTTGCATTAGCATGAGAGTTCCACCCATGTACATAAACTATTAAGTTCTTCTTACTCATAAAAATCGCCTGTGAGAATCATATCAAGAACTTCAGTAAAAAATCTGTTTTGCTGGGATTTTTCATCAGATGATTTCGGATATTTTTCAAATTGAAATGGAAACTTATTAGGTGCATAACCATTAAAAGCTGACACCTCTATCAGCTCAACATCATGGTAAATATTGCAATCAAAATAAAATGTATGTAACAGTTTAGATTCTAAGTTAGAAAAATGAAGACTAAGATCTGCTGTATGTTTTGACACAGCAGAGTAGTTTAATTCTGCTCTAAAATATTTTTTTTCATCATTATTTCTTAACTTAAGAGAGTTTTTCGAAAAAGCAGCCAATAGTTTTTTTATTCTTAGGTAATTAGCAGAGCAAACAGCAAGGTGATGGTTAGTTTTTTTATATTCAGACATTCTTAAACGGTAAATATTCTTTTGATTGCTCGAAATATTGCATAATTTGTTTTGATTCTGTTGCGCAATAATTTCTAATTGCTTCTCTAAAACGTTCATCGACTATCCAGTGAAAAGAAGAGTTAATGTTGGGCTCAAATCCTCTTTTAAGTTTATGGTGGCCTTGAATTCCTGGATCAAATTCTGTGCAATTCATTTTTATTGCCATCTCAATCCCTTGATAATAGCAGCATTCAAAGTGAAGGTAATTTATTGGTTCTCTAGTTCCCCAGTATCTACCATAAAGCTTATTTTCATATTGAAAAAAAAGCGCTGCAGCAATTCTTTGGCCATTTTTATGAGC
>CENP01041844.1_pt1 | contig 21567 bp, 33 predicted proteins | sample 361281 | NCBI WGS metagenome assembly CENP01 (sample SAMEA2591122, study PRJEB7988) | marine metagenome | biome: marine biome (ENVO:00000447); feature: deep chlorophyll maximum layer (ENVO:xxxxxxxx); material: saline water (ENVO:00002010), including plankton (ENVO:xxxxxxxx) | depth 70 m | reverse complement strand
TTGCTTGGTCAGCGTAACCGCACCACCGCCGGTACTCTGAATAGTATCTGCCTTCAACGTACTCATAGCGTCACCAATGTCCCACCGCTTTCAACGGTCAGGGTTACGCCATTAGCTACCGTAAACGGGCCTGTCACGTTTGCGTTCTCGCTTGCAAGGATCGTTACATCAGAAGTCAGGTTCTGTGCGTTGGTACGGAATATCGCTCCACCCTTGAATGTTCCCTTGTTCTGTTCCGGCGGCGTTACAGACGAGCCTGCAACCCCCATGTAGATCACGAAGATATTGCCAGTGCCGCTAGACGGTGCTGCTGTAAACGTCAGGGTTGTGCCATCTGGCACGGTAAACGCATCCACGCTTTCCTGCACAACGCCATCGACAGACACAATGATGTCTTCCTGCGTAACGGTTTGATTCAAAGTAAAAGTCGTGGTCGAGCCGTCACCGTTAAATTCTTGCGTGGCAGGACGAGACGAGAACTGGGATGTTATGGGGTTGCCAATAAACGGCATCAAGTGATCTCCATAATGCTCAAGGTTGCGTCGATCTTGGCAGCGACACTACAATCGATCTTCAAAACATCTGTGGTCTGCAAGACAACCTTGTTGCCAGCCAACAACTCAACTGACGAACCCGCCGGAATCGGGATGTCTTTGACCAGTAGCACCGTCTCGTTGGTTTCCGTGTCGGATGTATCGGACACAAGCTGTACGTCGGCGGTCACCTGACTTGTGTGTACATTACACAGCATCAGGCCCAAGACCACACTAGTAGTGCTGGACGGTACAGTATACAGGGTGAGCGGCGTACCCGCGCTTGCTGGCATAGCTGCATTTGTCTTTACTTTAAACGTGTTAGCCATTTATGCCACTTCCTTCCAATCAGCAGACTGATTCGGGGTTGTTTCACTCCAACTAGCGCCTTGAGACGGGGTTGTTTCACTCCAACTAGCAGCCTGGTCAGGAGTAGTAGCAGCCCAACTAGCAGTCTGGTCAGGAGTAGTAGCAGTCCAACTAGCAGTCTGATCTGGGACTACTAAGCCCCAAATGAAGACAATACCAACATCACCTGTCCCTGACAATCCTGTCGGAGAAAACGCAGCAGCGCCCCTTATTGTCGGAGTGCCAACTTGCCCAGTTCCTGCAACACCCGTCACAGAAACTAGCGTGAGCAGTGAAACAGACTCGTCTCCAACAGAAGCGGTTGCCCCTACACCCGCAGGAGACACAACGGCAGTACCGGAGGTGGTCTCGTCGCCCAGAGTAGTGGTCGCCTCTACACCACTTAGATCAACAAGTGAGCTTGCAGTGACAGACTCATCGCCCAGAGTGGCGGTCGCATTTACACCCGCGGCATCGGTTACTACGCTTGTTGATGCGGTTTCATTGCCAAAAGTGGCGGTCGCATTTACACCGGAAGCGACAACAGTGGAACTTCCTGATATCGTAAGGTCATCAACAACGCCGGCAGCTTCAACACCAGATGGAGATACATTTGCAGTACCACTAACTTGCTCTTCACCAAAGCCAACAGTTGCTTCTAGTCCTGTTTCTTCAACAAACGCTCCACCGGCTGCAAGTGCGTTTCCAACAGCGCCAGTTCCTGCAACACTTGTAGGCTGAACCTCTAATACAAGTTCGACGGTTTCATTACCAACAGTAGAAGTACCGTCAACACCAGAAGGACTAACGCCAGCGGAAGCTGCAACCGTTTCATTTCCAACAACGCCAGAGCCAGCTACATTCGTGACAGAAACCGAAATATTTTTAGTAACTGTTACAGTTTCATTGCCAAGAGTTGCCGTTCCCTCTGCGCCAGTCGGGGATACAGAGGCAGTGCCAGTTATGGTTTCATCACCAACCGCAGACGTTGCTTCTGCGCCTGATGGAGAGACGGTAGCGCCACCTGTTGCTGTTTCATCTCCTAGAGTGGATGTTCCTTCTACACCGGACGGAGATGCCGTCGCCGCGCCAGTCGCCGTTTCATTGCCGACAGAAGCCGTTGCCCCTAAACCAGACGGAGCTAGACTGACAGAAGTAGACGCTGTTTCGTTGCCAACTGTGGCAGTGCCAGATACACCTGTGACAGATACGTTCGCTGTACCAACAACAGACTCTTCACCTAAACCACTTGTGCTGGCGGTGCCGGTTACACCTGTGACGGCAGTGCCAGAGGTAATCAACGAGCCTGCATTTGCTACACCTTGACTACCCGTAGGCGAGGATACCGCTCCTCCAGTTACGGTTTCTGCACCGAGACCAGAAGAGGCAGAAACTCCTGTTGCGGATGCAGTAGCGCCAGCGGCAACTGTTTCGTTGCCGAGTGTGGCTGTCCCTTGTGTGCCGTTTACAGAAACAGACGCTGTTCCGGCGACTGTTTCGTTGCCAAGAGCAGACGTGGCGTCTACTCCAGAAACTGAAACATTGATAGAAACGCCGGTTGTAACGGTTTCATTTCCAAGAGCAGACGTGGCATCTACTCCAGAAACTGAAACAGATGCGGAACCGGCAACAGACTCGTTCCCTAAAGAGGTCGTCGCCTCTAAACCAGACGGAGCTAAACTGACAGAGGTGGAGGCTGTTTCATTACCAACTGTAGCAGTGCTAGATACACCCGAAACAGATATGTTTGCTGTGCCGACAACAGATTCGTCGCCTAGACCACTTGTGTTAGCAATACCGGTTACACCTGTGACCGCAGCCCCAGATACAATTATAGAGCCAGCGTTTGCTGTGCCCTGGTTGCCTGTAGGCGAGACTGTCGCCGTACCTGTTACGCTTTCTGCGCCTAAACCAGAAGAAGCTGAAAGACCTGTTGCAGTTGCGGTAGCACCAGCAGCGACAGTCTCGTTGCCAAGGGTGGCTGTCCCTTCTACGCCTGTTGCAGTTGCGGTAGCACCAGCAGCGACAGTTACAGATCCAACAGCAGATGTGGCGGCTACCCCGCTAGCTGAAACGGCTGCGGTGCCAACAATATTTTCATTGCCAACAGAAGTTGAAGATGAAACGCCCGTAACAGCGACGGTGGCCCCTGCAACGACTGTTTCATTGCCAACAGAAGTTGTACCCGCAACGCCAGTTGCGGATACAGTTACATCCGATACCACATCCGAGAAGGCGGTGAAGGAAAACGGGCCGAAACCGAACATGGTCTAGCCCAACGCGATTGCTAGTGCGGTTGCGTCATCGGTGGTTGCTGCGCCTATGTCGGACGCTAGTTCTGATACTGATCTTCCCTCTATTGAGGTTCCGTTTACGCGCAAGAAGTCGTCGTCTGCAACGCCGGATGTAAATACTGGGACGTTGCCGTTGCTGATGCCTGTAGCTGCGACAGCGGCTGTGCCTAGTCCGATATCAGATCGAACCTCCGACGCGCTTCGGCTCTCTAGTCCACTTGCAGTAAATCTAGCAAACTCGTCGTCCGCTACAGAAGAACTGTCAATCTTGACTGCGTTGGTATTGCTAATGCCAAAAGTGAGACTAGCTTGACCACCAATGTCAGATAGCACCTCACTGGTTGACCGACTCTCTAGGCCATTGGCTGTAAAACGTGCGTACTCATCATCTGCTACGGAAGAACTGTCAATCTTAACTGCATTGGTGTTTGATATGCCAAAGGTTAAAGACGCCTGACCGCCAATATCCGACAGCACCTCTGACGTTGATCGACTCTCCAGACCGTTTGCAGTAAATCGTGCGTACTCGTCATCAGCAACCGAACTGCTGTCTATCTTAACCGCGTTTGTATTGCTGATGCCAAAGGTGAGACTAGCTTGACCACCGATGTCAGACAGAACTTCGGATGCAGAACGTCCCTCTATATCTGTTCCGTTTACCCGTAAAAAATCGTCGTCTACAACGCCAGACGTAAACTTTGGTACATTTGTGTTAGATATGCCCGTGTCTAGTACAGCCGCTGTGCCAAGCCCCAGACTTGTCCTCGCCGTAGACCCGGACTCCGCAACGAAGTTACTGCCGTCGCCTACGATGAAGTTGCCATTAGTGACAGCAAGTCCAGCTACGTCTTGTAGCTGCGCGTCCAGTCTGGCGTTGGGTAGGGTGCCAGACCCAATGTTGCTTGCATCAGTGGTGTCAGTTGTAGCGGAAGCTGCCAGAGACGTACCATTTAATGTTATAGCGTCTGCTTCTAACGTGCCGTCTACATCTACGTCACCGGAAATATCAAGACTGGTTGCAGCCACTTCGCCGGTTACGCTTATACCGCCGCTGGCTGTTTCCATCTTTTTGCTGTTGTCGTGGTAAAGTTCGACTGCGCCATTTTTAATGGCGTTAATCATTGTGTCGCCAGCATTAGTTTGCAATTTAATGGATGTGCCGTTTGTTTTTATATTTAAGTTGCCAGCGCCAGTGTCTTGAATGATAGAATTACTGCCATTGTGGAAAATTTCTAAGTCACCGCTGTTGCCAAAAACAGCCTTCGCATCGTCAGCAAACTCTAGCGCATCGTCTGACTTGTCAAAGACGATGTTGTGGTTGTCGCCCGTAAAGGTTACGTCGCCAGTGAACGTACCACCGGCAAGAGGCATGGCCGCTATGTCAGACAGCACTTCCGACGCAGAACGACCTTCGATGGCAGTGCCGTCAACACGAAGAAAGTCGTCATCCGCTACACCGGATGTGAACTTCGGGATGTTTGTGTTAGATATGCCGGTGTCCAGCACCGCCGCTGTACCAAGGCCAAGGCTGGTTCTGGCTGTCGCGCCGGACTCTGCTACAAAGTTGCTGCCATCACCTACAATAAAGTTGCCGTTTGTAACAGCAAGGCCCGCAACATCCTGTAGCTGCTGATCCAGCCTAGCGTTGGCTACAGTGCCGCTGGCAAGGTTACTAGCGTTCAACGCGGTGAGTGCGCTGCCGTTGGCCGCTATGATGTTGCCACTTGCATCGAGGAGGACCGCTTTTTCTGCTGGTTGCGTACAGAAAATACTGCGTGTACCCGCCGACCAGTTGAAGGCGTTATCACTATTGCTAGATTGCAGGATGGTTGTACGCGCAAGAGTAGTGCCGCTGGACGTATAGGTGCCGACACCAACCTCAAAGTCGGTGCCATCGGTGCAGCAGTAATAGGTAGTGTTGGAGTTGCCGATAGAGCCAAACGACTCAAAGCCAGTAACGGCACCGGCCAAAGTATATGTGCCAGTGCCGGTAGTGGTGGTCGTTTCTTTTACGCGATCAGCGAGTACAAGGGCCATAACACCCCACTATTCGATACGGATAATCGCGCTACCTGCGGCTGCTGCTGGAAATGCGATTGTAAAAGTTCCGGCTGTTGAGGTTTTATTGCTAGTGAAATCCAAAACACAAACAGCTTTGTTACTGGCGCTACTGTTGTAGATCAAAGCCCCCATTGCTGTGATCGTAGCCGTGGTAAAACTGATATCGGCGAAGTCAGTAAAACCGGTAGTGCCACCAGAGGTAGGGTCTACGCGAGTCAAACTGCCGCCTCCTGTGGTATAAGAACCACTAGAAGCAACCTCGCCGGTTGTTACCAGAACAGTTGTTGCCGCACCCAACGTAGCTGTAGTGCTAGACTTGCCGCCGCTTCCTTCAGCAAAAAGAGCCAGCTTAAAGGTGCCGCCGCCAGAATTTTTAAAATTGTGTGTACCCTCTAACAGTTCTTTCTTGAAAGAAGTACACATCGCCTGTGTTATAGCCATTAAATCCTCCTTACAAGGTCAGCCATTTCCGAGTTACCAACTTTATCCATCCTATTAGCGATGGTAGAACGCTCCTCTCTACGAGCCATGAGCATATAGTGAAACAATACATGACGAAGATGATTTTGAAAAGCCTCTGCTTGATCACGTATCGCCGGAGGAGCGTTGTCAGAAACCCGCATAATTTTGTCCATAGCAAGATCGACAATTTGTTCTGTGCTATGGCCTCCGTCTTGCGAGGTCATTACGTTTACACTTCCTACGGTAAGAAACCCGCTATTTTGCACTTGGCGGCTCCATGTATGTGACATTTTCTATATCGTGACGCCCTATTACAACAGGCTCTAAATCATCTAACGGTTCTGGCGAACCTACCTCTTCTTCTTGAACAGAAGATACTTCGCTTTTTTTCGTAATCACAAGCGTCCCGTCCACCACTTTTTGAACCAAAGGATCTTCTAGCCTGTGGTAACCGTACAGCTTTTCATCCTCCGGGACGTTTGTGTCTAACAAAGTGGAGTTGGAAGCCACTTGCACACTTATGCCTCTGGACATCGCAACGGCACACCAAAACTCCACACAGCCGCGCCCCGCTTCTGCAAAGTGAATATTTTGTTTGTAACTAAAATCTATGCCAAATAAATGGATGGCACCCACTTTTTCATGAATCGCAAAAGCCAGGGCATAGGCAACGGTATTGTTGAAGTACGGAAATTGAACATCCGTAATAATTTTTTCTAAAGGATACAGTTCAATTTCAGGGACACGTTTGTCTAACTCGCAAGAATATATCGGGCCTTTGTTTGGCGTTCTTAGTAAAAAGTCTTGTGCAACACCTGTTTGCGTACCAGCTTTTATGTCATCCAAAAACCTAGAGGCTGGATCCATCATAAAGGTTCGATTTACATGAAAAATGGCACCAATGCTGTTAATGCCCCACACCTCGTCAAAAGACGCAGAGTTTATTCTGGATCGAACAAAATCAGAATAACTGCCGCCCAAACCAACTATGGCTATTTTTTTGCCTTTTAATTTTTTTGACATGTTTACGTTCGAGGCCGATCCGGCAAACCTCTACGATAGGAGTCGCTGTTTTCTCTCGCTTCTCCTAAATCCTTAAATCGAGTTATCGCTTCAGCAAACTGTTTCTCGTACAACTGAATTATGTCGGGTTCACCCTTCATGTAAACATACGCCTCGTATAACGAGCCGTAAAGCAAGGCATTTGGAGCGTTTGTACTGAGCCAAGTTGTACCGCTGTCTGCACCTGCGGTGAGTGATGCTGGCCTGTAGAAATAGTGAAATTCACAAACGTAATTACTGTCAGGTGTGGGTGCTAGAATCATATTCGTTAAATCAAATCTAGCGTAATATTTTGGTGTGCCGGTAGTAGCTGGGTTAGGAGTATACTCCTGAATGAAGTTAACGTCTTTCTGTAACAGGAATTCTTTCGAGCTACTGTTTGTTATCGATAGCGAAAAGGAAGCCAAAAAGTCCGTTGGCAACAACAAAAAAGCATTGCCGGACGTTGTTGCGCTCGTAGCATTCTTGCGGAAATATTCCAGATCCACTAAGTAAAACAGTCGATCTTCTGCGGCGCGAATGAAGTCGTCGAGATTCGACACAAAGCTAGTTTCTGTGTTGTCTGTGTACTCTTGTATGGCTGTTTTTAGCTGTGCAAAAGTGTACGCCATTTACGCCTCCAAAGTCACCGGCCCGACAGTCGCGACTTCACCGCCGCCGCGCTGACCTCCCGTGGTAGCGGTGCCGGACGAGGCCGAAAAGGTATACAAGTTAGAATCCGTGACAGTAATCGTATAGCCACTGGCACTCTCCAGTGTTGCTTTTGTGAATCCATCAAGCGCCTCCACTTTCCGGAACCTTACAGTATCTCCTGTCGTACGTCCATGCGAAGGTTCTACCACAGTAATAACTGCGCTACTGGCAGAACCAGACAAGAACGGGTTGGCTGGCAACAGTCGAGCGACTGCAACCTCGGTGCGTTGATCTGGGCGTGGGTCATGGATCGCCTGCGGATCTGGCCCCACACTAATTGGCGCTAATTGCGGGTGTTTTGCTTCGTACTCGTCCCTGCCTACTTTGGAACCATTCCACTCGGTAACCATCTCCACCAACCGGTATCTAAATCCGGATCGGTCGGATGTGCCGTATGCATCTTTTCCCGAAGCAAACCTTGCCATTAATTCACTCGTAAATACTGCATGCTCGGTTGCAGTTTCAGTGCAACGCGATCTTCGTCCTCGTCCGCTGCTCGTTGGAACTCTTCTTCGTACACTGATTTTAAAAGCTGCACACGTTCGGGGGCTTTTTTCATAGCCATGTAATACGCGAGACCAGCAACCATGCACGGCAGAAATCGGAAAGGTGCGTCAGTAGTGTTGACCAATGTGTCCGCATCTTCGATGCGCTGCACATAGTAGTACACGATACTGTCGCTAGAACTGTCAGGTGTGGGCCACAGTGTGATCTCTGGCGTGGTCTGCCGGTTGTAAAAGAACTGGCTTGGACGGCCTGTCTGTGACTTGTTGGGCAAATGCAGATACTCGCTGCGTGACATGCGGTCGAGTTGATAGTCCACGCTGCTGCGACGAAGCACAACCTCCAGCAGGTCGGTGTACGTGGCGTTGAAGGCATACGTCGCCGTGCCAGATGTCAGGGACTGCGTTGCTTGCTTTACAGTCCACAAGTTTAGTCCACGATTAGCCCAGTCCGCGAACATAAGATTTAAAGATCGACGAGCCGTACGAGCGTCGTAACCGGTGCGAACTTCAAGACCACACCGTTCGTACGCTTCCTCGATAATGTCTGCTACATCGAGATCAAAATCCCTGGATCCGGAGGTTGCCATTTACTTCTTCTTCTTCCGCATAGCCTTACCGCGTTTTGCCATGACGGGCTTCTTCATCATCATGGACCCACCGCCGCGCATTTTACGCATTGGTTTTTTCATTCCTGGCATAATTCATTTCTCCTCTGCTTTCGCGTTTTAACTAGACGATTATAATCGTCCGGGGTGTAGTTAACATAGTAATCTAGACGTTCCAGCTTTGCACTAGCATTGTCTAGATCGGTAAGGCGTTGCACAAAAATCATGTTCAACCCCCTGTCCTTGAACGATAGCAGCCAAATATCAACAGCCGTTGCAGCCAACCACCCGTTCAATGCGAAACAACCTGCCTCAAGGTCGTCGTAGGTGTATTTTTCTCCATAGTTGCCACACACAACTACTTGGTATGTGTCGTCGAACGTGGCAATTTCTTCGTACACCGCGTCCCAAATGTCACCAACTTCTTCTCGCGTCTTAACCTTCTTGGACAACCATGCGTTTCGAGCGAAAGGACAGAGCGCGTTGCCGTTTACAAACTTGTCCGGCTTGCATAGCTCGTCAAGAATCCAATCTTCAAGTATTCGTACGAGTTGCATTACGAGTCGGCATTGTCATGGCACCGGCAGCTTCCTTGCGCGGCGAACACATAGCGCCCCCGTGCTTGAAACCCGGAACACCTCGGCCTTTCAAGATATCAGCCTTAGTGACCTTGCCATCCTTGTTAAGGTCTGGAAACTTTTTAGCCACGTTTCTTTCTCCTTACTGCTTTTACACGCCGGGGCTTGCCGGCTGGTTGACCTAAACGCTTCTTCTGACTAATCCTACTACGCTTTTCAGCCGCCGTCATTTCGGAGGCTGTTTTAGGAGTTTTCGAGGAAACCCTCTTAGTGGGGCGGCAATATGGAGTACCCCGTTTTTCACCTTTGCGACGCCCACATGCCTTACCAGTCCTCTGGTCCTTCCAGTCTTCCTTGAACCACCTTTTAAGCGCGAGGCCACTTTTCGTTTTCCTTACTGCCATTAGAGCCTACCTTGAGTATGTAACACCAACAGGACAACAGAAGCTAAAATACCAGCAAACACAATGAAAAGAAACGTAATGACCGCTACTTCAAAGTGATGTTTACGTTTTTTGATGCGTTCTTCTTCTGCCTCTCGCCTTGCTACTCTAGCCTTTGCTTGGAAACGCTGCCAATCATGCCACAGTCCCGGTCTGCCAAGTATAATCATCATTTGCTTTAGCTCTTCTTCACGCGCTCGTATTTGTTCGAGAGCCATAAATTCTTCAAGATCTGACCCGCCGCCCTTTCTAGCAGCCTTAGCCTGTAGCTTTTCTTTGGCCCCTACAAACTCGGCGATGGCGCTACCCGCAGCAGCTATCTCCTTACCATTCGACACCGCCTGCTTGATCACCGCGAAGGCTGCGTTTGCTGCTGCCAATTCTGCTAACATCAGTACACCTTCGTGCTTTCATTAATCAACTTGGGCACACAATACGCGGTTATCTTTTGGCCCTGCCTGTGAAGCTGCTGTGCAAAATATGTACATTCGTTCAAATCTCGAAAGTACATGTCATTGCTTACTAGCCGCCTGTCTTCTCCTATCCCAACATACACAAACAACAAAAACGCATGTATCATCTCTAGCTCATGCGAGTTTTCTTTCGTCGCCCGTTCATTACGCCGCCACAGCCGCGCGCGACTACTTGATTCGATTCGAGCTTCCCTCGGAAGGGCCGCTTGGCTCGTTGCTCACTGATGCCCCCGGCGGCTTTCTTCTGGCTTTTGTTGCCCCAGTTTGCGGCTCCGACCTTACGGCACTTGGCGATGGCCCCGCTTGCATACGCCGACGGGAAGACCTTATATCTTGCCTTAACTTTTCGATAGCAGGCGTCCTTCGAGCCACCTTTACTGACTTGCTTCGACATGGAACCTCGCGAGATCGGCATTCTGGTTTCTCCTAATAAAGTCTTCCCACAGCGGAGTTAACATTTGATGATTTGACTCCACCTTCGTGGCAATCACAGCCGTGCGCTTATCCACCTCGATCAACGTCGTGAGAATCCAAACCACAAGAGAAAGAGCCACCCCGCTAAGACCAACAAACATGGTTTTAACCAACGTCTTTTCATCTAACATTTCCATCTCCGCCGTGCCTGACGCAGTCGGCTGTTCGGGTTCTTCGCAGCCTTGGGGAACTTTTTCATCTGACCAGCAGATCTGGCGCAGAACGACTTGCGCCGCTTTGCATCCTTGCTGCCCTTTTTAACCTTGCCCGTAACTGCCGTTTTTAACTTGCTGCCAGGGTTAGCACGTCGATATGCCTTAACCCCAGTTTCGGTCATTCCCGCCCCAGACTTTGTGGGGCGGAAATTTTTTTTGTTTCTTGGCGGCATCTTTGACTTTTTGCGCGCCATAACGACTACCCAAAGAACGCAGTGATTGCGTCTACGTTTGTAAGCGTGACGTGACAGCCGTCTTCAAAAATAATTCCATGATCCGGAATTGTAATCTGCGTGTCATCACTCGCCACAAACGTCATGGTCAACAAAGTCGTGCCGGATCCACCGCCACTTCTGAAGACAGCGGCAGGACTACCACTGCCGGCACTCCGAACAACAAACGACTTGAGACGAGTTCTACCGCCAATCAAGCTGCCTGTAGATGTCGCTGTCTTGGCAATAATCGAACTAGCCATTCAACCCTCCTTTAGAATACGGAGTATTCTAGCTCAACGGTAAACCTACCAGCGGTCACGTCAGCGTTAACAGTGGTGGTCGCAGCAGCGTATAGATGGGTGCTTGCGATAGCCGCTGTCACGTTAGGAACAAAGATATGATAGTTCCCGGCTGTGTCGTTGAAGTTGATGTCAATTTCAGTGATCGACTGGGTTGCGCTCAACTGCTCGTTGAAGGACGTGACGCCAGCACCTACGATCTCTGTGCCTGAAGACACTGCTGCGTTTGTCGCAGTTCCGCTGGTGGCACTAAGTTGCAGGTTTCCAACCAGAGTTTGACCTGCTGCCGTTGTGATTCCAATCAAGGCTCTGTGGATAAAGAACTTTGTCGGAGTCACGAGACCATCTGGTGCGTCTGTGTTGAGCGTTCCAAGTTCTACAAGCACATCGCCATCTGCGTACGCTGTGCTGGCGGCATCAGTGGCAGCAAGGGAACCAGCGAAAGACTGAATCTTCCTTGTACCCATAGAAACGAGTTGGCCGGTAGAGTTAACAGAAAATCCAGTTTCTGTAATAGCACCAGTGGTGCTGCTTTCATTGATCACATTAAATCCGCCCTTGGAGCGGATCGGACCCGAAAAGGTTGTGTTTGCCATTTTGTACTCCTGTCGTGGCAAGTGTCAGACCTCCAATAGGTCTGTCAGGGACTAGGTCATAGTACCCGAAAAAAAAGGGGGCCGCAATCGCGGCCCCCAGTCGGGGAGGAATTTTCCCCTTCGTTACGCTCCGGGCGAACCGAATACGCAACGCGGGTCTGAAAAGCCGAACGAGTAACGCTCACGAGCCTTGAACCGCATGTTACCGGTGTCGAAATCCGGATCCATGTTGGTTGCCAGAGGCATACGCTCGAAGTGCTTGAGGCCGTTCGGGGCGTCCGTCTTGATGAAGAACGCATCAGTGTCGGTCAGGTAGTCGTTGACTACGTAGCCCTCCGGCAGCATGCCCATGCTCTTGATAGCATTGACATCGTTGTCGGCGGTTCCAACACGAAGGTTAGACACCAGCAGGCGTTCAGCAATGAACTGTAGCTGACGCGGAATGATCAGCTTCATGCCACGCAGTGCGATAACCAAACCACGCTCATCGACAAAACCAGCGATGCTGATCAGTGCGTCTTCGAGAGAAGTCTCGTTAAGGTCAGCCGCAGTGGACGGCTCATTGTTGAAAGTACCACCACTGGTGAGTGGGTGTGAAGCATCACAGAGTGCTACACCGTCGCCGCCGGCAGTTGCGCCTGCGGTGAAAGCGTTGTTAAGGACGGATGCGGCCTTAACCTGCTTGGTGTGTGCCATCGAACGGGCGAGGGCACGGGTGTAGCGGGATGCCAGACGGTCGTAAAGGTTGTCCTCAACAGCTTCCTCGGTGATCGAGAAACCCATTGCGACGGTCTCGTGGGTATACCGTGCGGTATACGCCTCGTTTGCGTCATCGAACGAGATTCCAGCGCCTTCGTTTTTAACGGGTGCAGCACCGAAACCTGACAGCATGACCTCTTCTTCGAATGCTCGGTCGGAGCCTTCGGTATCGAAGATTTCAGCATGCTGACCCTCGTAGCGACCATATTCCATGCCAAAGAGGGCGTTGAGGCCAGGCTCAAGCTCTTTGGCGAGTTGTGCGCGAGAAATAGCCATAACTCACTACCCTCCTTACGAGATGCCAGCTTCAGCAGATCCGCCAGTGGCAGTTGCTGTAAGGGCATGGTTGTTGATCATCACAATCAGTGGAATACCGGCAGCAGTAAAGTCAGCGTTTTCCGGATCGTCGAGGATGCCTACGATCTTCAGCGGGTGCGAAAGATCAGCAGCATCTACTTCCGATACATCAAGCTGTGCAGCCGAAATACCAGTGGTCGTACTACCATCTGCTGCGCCTTTGTTAGACTCAGCCGAGAACTCTGCGCTCTCAAAGATGGTGGCGATTGCGGTCGCCTTGTCGGTAAGACTAGCGTCCGAACAAACGATGAACCGCTGCATCGGGTTGTCGTACACATTCGCAATGATGTCGAAATTTGTGTTCGCGCTTCCCGATCCGGGCCAAGTGTTCGAAAACTTCTTCTTACCAGTGGTTGCGTCTACGTATTCACAGCCAGCGAAAACGCCAAGGAATTTCAAAGTGTCACCGGAAGCAGAACTGGAGACAGCAACAGTGCCGTCGTTAGTTGCGATAACCGGAGAACCTTGAAAAATCGCGCTTGCATCTGACTTAATGTGATACGCATTAGTACCGGAAGTAGCTGGTGTGCTACCTGCGGTATTTATGGGCTTCATACCGAAGCCAACATTGGCATTTGCCATTGCTCTACCTCATTAGGTTAGGAGGAATCTTTTCCTCCGAAGGTTACACGACTTTGCCTATCATTGTGGATAGGCATCGAGGGATGTTGTTCCCTCATAAGGTTTTCGTCAACGGAACGCATCTGATTGCGGGTCTGTTCCCGGTAGTATTCAGTTCTCTCTTCGACCGTTTCCTCTGGAATCCGGCACAGCATTAAGCCGCCTACACCGATAACTCCAGTATTCTTGCCTTCCTCGATCACTGGGTAGCGATCCCCCATGTCGGGGTACTCGTCTGCACGTACTGGTTCCCACCCCTCACGGAGCTTCGCGTGTACGTTGGGCTTGTCGTCATCACCACGAAGGTGAGTCCTGACCCAACGATGCTGATAACCAGCGGGTGCTTCGGGCGCCTCTAACTTGGAAGGCGGGGACCAGGGCTTACGCCGCTGGGTGGTTGCGCGAGTCTCTGCTTCGCGTGGTTTTCTATTCGTCATAACTTACTCCTTCACGTACTTGGCATATTCCTCGAGCGGAACATTCAATCGCTTCGCAATCGCAATCTGCGATGGAGTCAGTTTGACTGTTCTGCGCCCCTTTGGTGACGACGACTTTGACGCCGTTGACCCAGCAGAAGCGACTCTGGGTCCAGTGTCGCGCTTTGTCTCCGCGAATTTATGCGGGAACTCCGTGCGAACACGTTTGTCAAGTTCACTATAATACTCATCGGAGGATGGGTCAAACCCCTCGTCTTCAATAAGTTGCCTATGAATGCCAAAAGCTGCATATGTCATGGTTTGATCATTACCAAACCATTCATTTTTCGTCGCCCATGCCTCTGCTTTCGGGTCCGGTTGCTGTGGTTGCTGTGGTTGCTGTGGTTGCTGTGGCGCAGGGGCTGCGTCCACCGGCTGTTCTCGACGCTCTTCGTTCCTGCGCTTGGCCTCTTCATACCGCGCCTGCTCCAACGCAATACGACTAATACGTTGCTGCGCCTCGAACATTGCGTCCGCATCACCCTCTTCATAGGCTTTGCGGTAGGTTTCCTTCGCAGCAGCAGCATCCGCTTCGACACGACTACCAAACTCGCCAACAAACGATTGATCGAGCTTGTCTATGCGGGCACGAAGCTCTTCGTTCTGCTTCTTAACCGCCTCCGCGTACTCAATCGCCGCGTTTCTCTGGCGTTCTTCTTCGCGAAACTTATTCGTCAGTTTAGATATCCGACGTTGAACGGATTCGGAATATTGTCCTAGCTCATCCTGTTGCTGTTCTTCGGGCGGAGCTTCTTCCGATGTTTCACGTGAAACATTTTCGGGCTGCTCAACAGCGACCTCTGCTTGCTCCTCGTCTACCTCGACGACTTCAAGCTCTTCCTTTTCAGCAAGATTGTTTTGCATACTAGGCTCCGTATGTCTTGATATCATCGGGATCGATGATGGTTGCAATGACTTCGTCGTCATTGATGATGCGGACCTCGCCACCCTCTATCTGAAAGCGCGATCCAGCGTACCGACCAATACAAACCCAGTCGCCCTCTTTGCACCAAGGTTGAGAATCAGGACCAAACTTGTCCGAATCCTGATAGGCAAGCGGGCCAACCTTCACCACGTATGCCACAACAGTGGCACGTGCTTCTCGGTCCTTGGCTTGATCGGGAACGTACACTCCACCCTCGGTCTTGGCCTTGCCTTGATAAGGCATGACAAGAATGCGCCAGCCGGTGGGCTGCGGGATTCGTTCTGTTACGGGCTTCTGGGAGGCTTCTTCTTCAGCTTTTTTCTTGGCTTGCTGCTGCCGTACAATATGGTCAGGGACTAGAAGCGTCGTCATAGTTTACCTTTTTTAGCAGGGCGCGTAACTCTTCGAGTGCATAGGTGATCCCCTGAATCTCACCTATCATCGCGCGATAGTGCTCCATGTCAGAAGCACTGCCACTTGTTACTGACAAGCTAATATCATCAATACGAGTTTGCAAGGTTTTCTGATACCTTGATAAAAAATCTACAACGTCCACTATTGAATCTCGGTAATCGGCCCGCCGGGTTCAAACGAAGAGCACGAGTTGCTAGCAGCACACATGAACTTGAGAAGCTGGCAATATCCAATATCCCCCGAGTCATCATCCATACACTTTTGCATCATGGGCGAGATGTTGTAGTACGCGCAAACACCACAGGATTGTTCCGGGTCCATAGCGGCGCCGTATTGAAATTCCTTTATGGCTATGCGCTTGCTGTCTTCGTTTTCTTGCGGGTCTTGCGTGGCTACTGGACAAGCACCATCGTCACCATCCGCATCGATCATGCGATCAATGGGTATGCCGTCTTGAATTTCTTTCGCCAGATCGAGTCCGTCTGGGATTAGTTTGATTTCGATTTTCATTATCGGCTTCCTGCAAGAAGAGATTCCGGTATTATGTTAATCGGAGAGGGACGATTATCGTAGTATGAAGACCCCGGCATCCGAAAAACTTCGCGTATGTTTTGTGGACTTAGTAGGTTTGAAGCTAGAGGCTCGGTAGCTCCGGCTCTTACGCCAGGTGTTAGGACGGTATCCCCTCTTTCAAGGATTTCATCCAACGACTTCATCCTCTCGAGAAACGCTTCGTGTTCTTCCTGACGACGACGCATCATTGCATCAAACTTCTCTTGACGCTCACGCATGATCCGCTCATTTTCTGTTTCTTGCACCGGAATAATTGATTCACCGGGATTCACGAGAACACTGCCAGCTACCACCTGCTCCGGCCCCGGCTCCGTCACCATCGGCTCCGCTGCGATAACATCGGCCACACTAGGCATGGTCGCATCGTCTGGCCTAGTAAAACCGGGTGTTACAGGTGTTTCCTGCGGACGAGTGTTTATGCCCGCGAAATAACTTTCTGGATTACGAACATCGGGATCGGTCGTGAACGGTTCGAAAACATCGGAGAAAGTAGTGGTAGCTGGTGCATCCGCATCTTCAGCACCGGGGGATGAAAGCGAAGAAGTAAGGAAGCTCAGATCCCCAAGCTCGTTACCAAGATCACCATAATCCTCGGGGAATATAGTCAAGCCAGAACGACGGTTGAATATGCCGCTAACTTGTGATGGATCAAAACCTACCGGGCCATAGCGAGTAGGTGACCCCTCGCGCAGCATGCCACGAATATTGCCTCGTGCATCTCGTGGATTCATAAACTGATCAAAAGCCAGCCTGTTAACTTGTTCAAGAGTGCCAATTCCGCCAGGAGTTATTCCGCTGTAGTCGAGCTTGTCTGGCGAAATACCAAAGGCTCTAGAAAAAAGACCCTCGCTGCCGTAAGGATTTGTGGCTGTGCGCCCAGTATCTCGTAAAAAATTTTGGTAATCAGCCTCTCGGTCGCGGTTCCGGTTGCTTGCTTGCACCGCCGGAGGTTCGTAAGAAGTGTACGACGCTTCGCGCGCTGCGCGCTCGTTAGGCGTGAGGCCACTCGCCCCAACTCTATTCCCGGAGCTAATTACAGCCCTGCCATCTGCGCCAGTGCGGAACGTTGCCATCTACTTGACTCCAGTAAACTTACTACCTTGAACCGCACCACCCATGCCTCGACAAGACATATACTTTCCTTCGGCTGCGTAGACCTCGCCCCTTTTACCGCGCGGCGGCTTCGGCGTGGGCTTCGGCATTTTCTTCTTCGGCTTGCGGCCTTCTGTGTTCATCGGATGATCCGGATCAATTAGGCTCGGGTTTTTTCGAACGGCGTCCTTGTAATCTTCTGGGATGTCAGGATCACCCATGTAATCCCGATACCTCTTGTCTGACTCTGAAAGAGGTGTGGGCCGCGTCATCTTCTTGGTGCCGCCTTTTTCAAAGCCACGCATTTTTTTCATGTTTTTCTCCAGCGTCTGTGAGCCGCCATCCTTACGACGACGACCTTCTTCGACAAGACCCTTGGCTTCATCATACTCGATTCCCAAGTCACCGGCAAATTGTCTAATCCGTGGCCGTGCCATCTACTTCTCCTTCTCGTGCCCCAGCCATACCGCAAATGCACCGGTCATGGCCCCCGTGACTACACTCACCAGACCCGCCTGCGCTGGCGTAGGGTCGGGCAACGTCATGAACCACTCCACCACTCTCCACGCCGAGATCGACATCATGATCATCATCAGGCGCGGCAGTATCTTCCACCGCAGGAATCTTTCCATTGTTACTTCGGCCACGATTAATCCTCGCTTGCTCCGGTGTGGTACGATTGTGCATGTCCCACATCGGCATCATTTTTTACCAAAAAACTTGGTAGCTGAACGTACGCCAAAAGAAGCAGCAACAATAACACCAAGGGAATATTGATACCAATCCGGCATCTTGCCCAACTGTTCGAAACCATTTGCAACCACTCCCTCCATGCCGGGGATAAATGAAAGCACCAAGGGCACCGAGAACAAAATTACGAGCCACTCGTCCTTCCACGACGACTGACTGCCACGAGCCATCTCCAGATCCCAGTCTAGTTCGCCCGTAGCTTTCTTCTCCATAATCGTAGCCTCGGCCTTGGCCCGCGCCACCTTGGCGCCAGTCTCGGCCTTGGTCTTCTCAACCTTGCCCTCTAGCCAAGTGCCAGCCAGAGAGGCAATAGGTCCAATCAATGCTTGGATCATTTGTTCCTCGACAATGCAGCCTGTGTGTTGATGCGGTATACGTTGACATCGTTCCGTGCGCCCGCAATGTCTTCCTGCAAGGCTTGCCGCTGCTGGGCCAACTCATAGGCTTGTTGCAGCTTGGCCTGATCCATCTGGAAGTCCATCTGGTCATTCGTCATCTTACGCTCAACTTCCATCTTCGAGTTCTCCAGTTCTTGCTGACGTATAGCTATCAGCGGATCCTGCTGCTGTGCAGGCTGTAGCATAGGCATAATCTCTTTCATGATCTGGCTAGTCTGCTGCGCCACAGTGGACTCGACAAGATCTGGCGCAAGCTGCGGCACTGGCTCACCTGCGGCCATTGCCTGTCGGCCAGCTTCTTGGAAGAACGCCATGACCTGATCACGTGCCAGCATACCAATGTGCTCCTGAACGTGTGACAGCAGCAACATGAACGCCTGCGGGTTAGCTGCTCCAACTGGTGATGACAAGAACATAGCGTGGGTCATGATATGTGCTTCGTGGTCTTGGTCCGGGAACGCCTGAAGCGGCATGCCCTTCACAGCGTTTGCGTTCTCCGTCGCCGGGTCTACAGGTTGCGGTGGTGATGGCGGTGGTAGAATCGCATCAATATTCTTCACATCCAACGCATCGTACATGCGCCGATACGCTTCGTACTGATTGTGAAGCTGCGGCGCAGCCTGCGCCAACTGCATCTGGGTCTGTGCCAGCGACAAACGCTGCGACATTGAAAAGATCGACGGATCCGACACAGGCAGGATGTCCACACGGCCATCAAAATCCTGTTGCATAATTTCTGCCGGTACGTTTTGCCCGACGAAATACGGGTACGGCATCGGGTTGTCGGCAAACACCTCGGCGAGGAGACGGAACTCCTGCTTCTGACCGTAGTGAAGACGCTTGTGGATCGAGGAGATAATCTTCGATCCCTGCTCGATCAGTGCAACTGTGGTTCCGACGGGAGCTTGTGCGTTAGTGTCCGCGATCTTGGCGTCGGCGACTTGGGCAAATCGTCTTCCTGAATCGACGATAACGCCCAGTAGTTGAGCAAGTGTCCCAGAAGGTTCCTTGTATGGAAGGGGCATAAGAGCATTCCGAAGGTCACCACCGGGAGCATCAATATCACGGAACTCGCCAGGAGCAAGCGGCTCATCGTCATTGCGAATACGAACACCACGAGCCTTGAAGCCAGCAGGTAGATTCGAAAGAGTGCCCGCATCGATAAGCTGACGGAGGATAGATGTCGCTGCACGTGACAAGCCTCCTATAGTATGTAACAGGCCAAAGCCATAAAAGCCAAACCCAGGGAGAAACTTAAAATGTGTGAAGTATTGACGCTTTCGGCGAAGGGGATCTGCCTGCCGATAGTTTCGCACCACCGAAAGAACCTGTCCTGAATCTTCATCCACAGTGACAATGTAAGGGAGTTTAACGCCCGTAGGCTCACCACCCTCGTCAATGTCCTCGAAACCCTCGAGATCAATCTCAGTGTGAATTTCAAGTAGCGTGTGAACATCGTCACCATACGATGGGCGGATGCCTTGCAGTTCGTTACCAGTTTCCCTAATCGAGCTTTCATCATCTTCATCTCCAGCCTGTATCTCTATGTCTCGATACACCCCGGCGACTTGCAACTTGCGGAGTTCGTTCTCGCTCATACGTACTACATGTGTGACACGCTCGGCAGTGTTCAAGTCACTTGCAGAATACGGGACAATCAAATCCTCTGCCGGAACAAACTTTGAAACAGCCCGTTGTTTGCCGGGATCGAAATACACCTTCTTAAATGTCGAACCAGTTAACGGCAGATAGAACAGCATCTGATCCGTGTCCGGGTCATACTCCTCCATGATCTCCGTAATCTGATAATTCATGAAGTCCTGCACACGCTGTGCCTGATCTTCTGTAATCTTGGTCGGGGCACCAAGAACCTGTGTCTTAACAGGACCACCAGCAGGCAGCATCTCCTTGTATGCCTGTGCTTGGAACTGCGTTACCGCCTCACTCAGCAGCGGGTGATGCACACCACTCGCGCCAAGAAACGGCTCGTTGCGCTCTTCGTAGTTGACACCAAGCAGCTTCAAGCCCTTGGCAATCGCCTCTTCCCAATCCTCGCGCGACTCCTTGTCATCGTCAACCTTGTCACGAAGCTCGGAGGACAACGTACCAAGAACAGAATCGTCAAGAATCTCCGCGAGGTTTGCGTTGTGGTCGTACATCTCGGCCTGAACCTCGACCGCCTCTTCCATGCCGGCAAGCTCAATGCCATCGGGGAGCATGTTCTCCTCGGGAAGTTCGATCATCAACTCTTCAGGCATCTCGGGCGCCGGACCACCGGCTCCCATCGCCATATCAACCATCTGCGGAGGAAGTGCCATTAAAATATACCCTTGAACTTCTGCTGACGAGCAATCGGGCTGAAGCCCTTGACCATGCCACCTTTTTTGTGCATGCGAGTCGTACCTTGAATATCGCGTATCTGTTCTTCCATCTTCAACAGGCTGTCAGAAAGAATTTCGCGTATTTCTGGAGTGCCTCCAAACTTTCGTAACGAGTCTTTTACCATCTCTTGTTGGCTTCGAAGACTGGCAATCATCACGTCATCGATTTCTTTTACTTTTGCCATCACATCACCTGTCTTGCCATAGCGCCGATGCCGGAGTGTACCAGCTTTTTAGGCCGTAAGTCTACGGGGCCACCCTTCGCACGGCGGATGAGCTTGTCATCAAAGGCTTCGCCCAACGGTCCATCCCCAAAGTAAACAGCACGAGCAGATCTGTGCGGGCGTCCTGTCTGTTTGTGCAATAAATCTTCTTGACCAACTTTGATAGTTGGTATCTCCACAACATTTTCCGAACCTACCGCCTGTGCCAAACCTTTTTTGATATGTGAGTCGTAAATCTCCTTCACAATTTCTCGGCTCGGGCGACCACCCACATCGTGCATATCTTCCCAGTTCGGGAAGATGACGCCGTCAAGTCCCTTCTTCCGGGCTTCAGCCAAAATCAAACGCGGGGCAAACTGATTGAAGTACACATCTGACTTTTTGCCAGAGAAAGGAGAGCCAGGGCGGTACGCCTGTGGGGCATTCGGGTTGTTAACGGTGGTGATCCACCGCTCAAAGGTTCTCATCAACTCTTCTTTGCGCTCCTCCGACACCCCCAAACCGTCGATGTAATCGTCCATATCCTGCTTGCTGACATCTTCGGGTGTGCGTGTCGGCACTTCTGCCTCAAGCGCGTCGGCCACGTCATTCATGATACGGTGCTGCATGTTTCGTCCAGCCATTGCTGGGACGGACTCGTGCGTTGATTGCATTGGCACATCATCAAATGCCTCGGTTAGAAAACCAAACAGGCCAGGATCGTGCTTTATAATATTATCCGCATTGAACTCCCGGTTAGC
>CENP01075803.1_pt1 | contig 21572 bp, 22 predicted proteins | sample 361281 | NCBI WGS metagenome assembly CENP01 (sample SAMEA2591122, study PRJEB7988) | marine metagenome | biome: marine biome (ENVO:00000447); feature: deep chlorophyll maximum layer (ENVO:xxxxxxxx); material: saline water (ENVO:00002010), including plankton (ENVO:xxxxxxxx) | depth 70 m | reverse complement strand
AATTTAAAAAAAGGGTATATTATACCACGACGTAACTTTAATAATTAGGCTTTGGAGGTAAGGTGACGATGAACGTTAATGAAAAAAAAGAAATAGTTAAAGGCTTTGGAAAGAAAGATGCTGATACCGGTTCAACTGAGGTACAAGTAGCTTTATTGACAAAAAAAATTAATGAGTTAAGCGAACATTTTAAAACTCATAAAAAAGACCATCATTCTAGAAGAGGGCTTCTAGGAATGATTAATAATAGAAGAAAGTTATTAAAGTATCTCAAAGGAAAAAATGAAGAAGATTACCAGTCTTTAATAAAAAGACTAGGTCTTAGAAAATAATCAAAAAATAAATTAAGGAAAAAAAATGTTTGAAATTACGAAAAAATCCTTGGAATGGGGTGGAAGAGAATTAACCATAGAGACAGGAAAAATTGCAAGGCAGGCTGATGGAGCTGTTGTAGTAACTTATGGAGAAACTCAAGTTTTAGCTACTGCTGTTGGTGTGAAAGAAAATGATGGTAGTAATGATTTTTTTCCTTTAACAGTTCATTATGTTGAGAAGTTTTATTCAGCTGGTAAAATTCCTGGAGGATATTTAAAAAGAGAAGGAAGACCAAGTGATAAAGAAACATTAACCTCTAGACTTATAGATAGACCTATTAGACCGCTTTTTCCGGATGATTTTAAAAATGAGGTTCAAGTAATATGCCAAGTCATTAATTATGATAATGAAAACAATGCAGATATTCCAGCTATAATTGCTGCCTCTGCAGCACTTACTATCTCAGGAATTCCATTTCTTGGCCCTATAGCATCTACAAGAGTTGCTAGAATTAAAGATAAATTTGTTTTAAATCCAACTAAGGAGCAGATGTTAGAAAGTGAATTGGATTTGGTTGTTGCAGGTACAAAAAAAGGTGTGCTTATGGTTGAATCTGAAGCAAATGAATTAACGGAAGAAATTATGTTAGAAGCAGTAGAGTTTGGAAAAAAATCTTATTTAGAAGTATTGAATTTAATTATAGATTTAGCAAAAGAGACTGCAAAAGATCCATGGGTGTTAAAAGATCTAGATTTAAATAAAGAAGTTAAGTTAATAGAAGAAACTCTTATTAAAGATTTAGAAAGTGCTTATCAAATTAGAGAAAAATCAAAAAGAGCAGAAGCTCTAAAAAATATTAAAGTAAAGGTCAATGAATTAGCTGAAGAAAAAGAACTAGATATTAACTTACTAAATCAAGCATATTATAAATTCCAAAAAAGTTTTGTTAGGTCAAAATTACTTAAAACAAAAAAAAGAATAGATGGTAGAGGAGTAGAAGATGTCAGACAGATAAATTGTCAAACAGGTTTATTGTCTAGGTCACATGGATCAGCATTGTTTACAAGAGGCGAAACTCAAGCATTAGTTTCTTTGACATTAGGTACCTCAGATGATGAACAGATGATTGACTCTTTGGATGGAATGCATAAAGAAAAATTTATGTTACATTATAATTTTCCTCCTTATTCAGTTGGAGAAGCTGGTAGAATGGGAGGTACGGGAAGAAGAGAGATTGGTCATGGGAAACTAGCTTGGAGAGCCATTAATCCAGTTCTGCCTAGCAATGAAGATTTTCCATATACACTTCGTGTAGTATCAGAAATTACTGAATCTAACGGTTCCTCTTCTATGGCAACTGTTTGTGGAAGCTCTTTAGCTATGATGAATGCTGGAGTTCCAATTAGTAAACAGGTAGCAGGGATAGCAATGGGCCTTATTAAAGAAGGAGATAACTTTATTGTATTATCAGATATTCTAGGAGATGAAGACCATTTAGGAGACATGGATTTTAAAGTTGCTGGTACTAAAGATGGTATAACTTCTTTACAAATGGATATAAAGATAGATTCAATCACAAAAACAATAATGGCTGATGCATTAAAGCAAGCTAAAAAAGGTAGAACTACTATATTAAAAGTAATGGATAAGGAAATTAATAAACCAAACTCAGAAATGAACAGATATGCTCCTAAAATGATAACTATGACTGTTAAAAAAGATAAAATTAGAGAAGTGATAGGTGCAGGAGGTAAGGTTATAAGAGAAATAGTTGAGGTTTCCGGGGCGAAAGTTGATATAAATGATGATGGCGTTATTAAAGTAGCATCTAGTGAGCAAGAAAATATTGATAAGGCTAAAAAATTAATTCATGATATAATAGATGAGGCAGAAGAAGGCAAAATTTATAAAGGTAAGGTAGTAAAAATAATGGAATTTGGTGCATTTGTTAATTTCCTTGGAAAAAAAGATGGTCTTGTCCATATAAGTGCCTTATCTGAAGAAAGAGTTGAAAAAGTTACAGATGTAGTAAAAGAGGGAGACGACGTTTCAGTAAAGGTAATCGGTTTTGACAGAAGAGGAAAAGTAAAACTGAGCATGAAAGAGGTAGATCAAAAGACAGGAAAGGAAATTTAAATAATTTGTTTAAAAATTTAAATTCTGTATTAATTTCTGGTAAAGAGGTACTACCTTTAATTGAAGGAGGAAAGGGAGTGGCTGTATCCAATGGACTGTCTTCAGGAAGCTGGGCAGCTGCAGGAGGAGTTGGCACTTTTTCAGGTGTAAACCCAGATGATTATAGAGATGATGGTAGTATAATAAGACAGATTTATAAAGGAAAAAATAGAAGAGAAAGACATCAGGAATTAATAGATTATGGTATTAAAGGTGGTATAAAACAAGCTCAAATAGCTCATGAGTTATCTTCTGGAAAGGGAAGAATACATATTAATATTTTATGGGAAATGGGTGGAGCTCAGAGAATATTAGAAAGTGTTTTAGAAAAAACTAAAGGGATTGTACATGGAGTTACTTGTGGGGCAGGAATGCCATATAAGTTAGCTGAAATTGCTTCTAGGTTTAATATATTTTATTATCCTATAGTTTCTTCTGCTAGAGCTTTTAAAATATTATTCTTAAGAGCATATAAAAATTTTATACCTAAATTAGGTGGGGTGGTTTACGAAGATCCATGGTTAGCTGGAGGTCATAATGGCTTATCAAACTTAGAGGACCCCAACAAACCAGAAGCTCCATATGAAAGGGTAAGTTTGTTGAGAAAATTTATGCGTAGTGTGGGTTTAGATAATATACCTATAGTAATGGCAGGAGGAGTTTGGCATTTATCAGAATGGAGCGATTGGATAGATAATCCTGAACTTGGTCCAATTGTATTCCAGTTTGGAACTAGGCCACTTTTAACTAAAGAAAGTCCTATCCCTAAAGCATGGAAGGAAAGATTATTTACTTTAACAAAAGGAGATATTAAGCTACATCGATTTAGTCCTACAGGATTTTATTCATCAGCAGTAAAAAATTCTTTTATTAAAGAGTTAATGTCTAGAGTAGAGAGAGAGTTTAAATTCTTTTTAAAAACAAACTCTAATGAATATTTAGAAGATAAACAAGATATAAAATTAGGAAATAAAAAAAAATCGTTTTTAGTCAATAAGAAGGATATAAATAAAATTTTAAATCTTATTAAACAGGGCTTCAAAGAACCTTTAAAGACACCAGATGATACTTTTATTATGGTAGAGGAAGAAAAAGCTGCAGAAATTAAAAAAGATCAGACGGATTGTATGGGATGTTTAAGTCAATGTAAATTTTCAAGTTGGAAAGATAGTGATAAGTACTTTACTGGTAAATTAGTTGATCCTAGGAGTTTTTGCATTCAAAAAACATTACAGAATGTTGCTCATGATAATGAAGTAGACAATGAACTTATGTTTGCTGGCCATAATGCATGGAGATTTGCTAAAGATCCTTTTTATTCCAATAAATTTATTCCAACTGTAAAACAGCTAATTGATAGAATAGTTACGGGAGATTGAATGTGTATTGATAGCAAAAAAGCTAAAGAAATTTTGAAAAATTTAAAATTAAGACCAACTATTCAAAGAATAGCTATAACTGAGACACTAATAAAACAAAAAGAAATACATGTAACGGCTTATTTGTTAAAAAGAATGTTAGCAGAGAATAAAGTTTTTATTTCTAGGGCAACTATTTATAACAATTTAAATGAACTATCTAATAAGGGTTTCTTAAAAAAGGTCTTAGTCAAAAAGGGTAAAATGTGGTTTGATACTAATCTTTCTAAACATCATCATTTTTACGATGAAGAAGAAGAGACTTTAGCAGACGTAGCAGAAAAAGAAATAAAATTTTCTAAATTTCCTAAAATACCTAACGGTAAAAGAATTAAATCAGTAGATATAGTGATAAATATAAAAAAAATTTAGAATGGTTCTAAAGTATAAGTTTTTTCTATAGTCTATATAGGTTGTAATAATCCTTATATTTAGTAATTTAGATTCATTCTAATGATCTAATTTAAATATAAAACGTAAAAATATTATAACCGGAAGGAGATTATTATGTCATTATCAAAAAGTAAAACAATAGAGAATTTAAAGGCAGCTTTTGCTGGAGAATCTCAAGCAAACAGAAGATACTTATATTTTGCATCAAAAGCTGATGTAGAAGGTTTCAATGATGCAGCTACAGTCTTTCGTTCTACAGCTGAAGGAGAAACCGGACACGCATTTGGGCATTTAGAATTTTTAGCAGAAGTAGGCGATCCAGCTACTGGTGAACCAATAGGATCAACTTCAGATAATTTGAAGGCAGCAATAGCAGGAGAAACTCATGAATATACAGATATGTATCCTGGTATGGCAAGAACTGCTAGAGAAGAAGGTTTTGAAGAAATTGCAGATTGGTTTGAAACCTTAGCAAAAGCTGAAAGAAGTCATGCAGGTAGATTTCAAAAAGCTTTAGATACATTAGCGGAATAAAAATTTAGTACCGCATATTGTTATTATGCGGTACTAACTTTAAAATTATATTTTAACATGAAGAGAGAAAACTATGGTAACTGAGGGTGGCTTAAGAAAACCAGAGCGAGAACCTATGAACATTGACAAGTCTAGCTTTTGGGATGAAAAAGAGCTTGATAAAGAATTAAGAAGACAGTTTGACGTGTGCCATAGTTGTAGAAGATGTTTTAATTTATGTGACAGTTTTCCAAAATTATTCGATCTTATTGACGAAGCTCCATCTATGGAATTGGATACAGTAGAATCACAAAAATTTCAAGGAGTTGTTGATGCTTGTACATTGTGCGATATGTGTTTCATGGTAAGTTGTCCTTATGTACCACCTCATGAATTTGCAATTGATATACCTTCATTATTTATTAGATTTAAAGCTATAGATAATAGTAAAACAAAAAACTTGTTAGATGCACAAATTGCTAAAACTGATATTAATGGGAAGATAGGTGTTTTATTATCTTTATTAACAAATTTTTTATTAAATAAAAAAAGAAATCTTTTTAGAAAAATTTTATCGTTTTTTATAGGTATAGATTCTTCTGCTACGTTGCCTAAATTTAATAAGCTAAGTTTTAAATCTTTTTTTTTAAAATATAAGAAAAAATTTGAATTCAAAAAAAATTATAACGAAAAAGTATTAATATTTACTAGTTGTTATGTAAATTACAATGATGCAAAAATTGGAGTATCATTAGTAAAGGTTTTGGAAAAAAACAAAATATATATGGAGCAATTCTATGAAGGTTGTTGTAAAATGCCTCAGTTAGAACAAGGTAAAGTAAATGAAGTAAAAGAAACTGCTGTTGATGTAGCAAAAAAACTAAGTGAAAAAATCAATCAAGGTTTTAAAGTTATAGCTCCTATTGCTTCATGTGCACTAATGATAAAATCACATTGGCCATTATTAAATCCTGATAATAAAGATGTTGCTTTATTAGCTTCATCCACTATGGATATTGACGAGTATTTATGGGATTTGAACAATAGGAAAGGTTTAGTCGCAGGAATGAAAAGCCTGGATAAAAATATAACTTTGCATAGTTCATGTCATAGTAGAGCTCAAAATATAGGACCAAAGTCGGCACAGTTACTTAGGCTAATACCTAACACTAAAACTATAAATATAGAAAAATGTTCAGGACATGGTGGTACATGGGGAATTAAAAAAAAATGGAATAAAACAGCAAGAAAAGTTGGGTTATCTGCAGCAAAGCAGGTATTTAAAAATGATGACGATATTATTGCATCTACTTGTCCACTTGCTGGATTGCATTTACAAGATATCAATGAACATAAAAGTTTAAAAAACAGAAATGATAAAATATATCATCCAATAGAATTAATTGCACAATCATATGATTTATAGGGCTAATGGATGATTAATATAAAAAACTTTATGTTTAAAAAAAGACTTAGAAATGAAATTTTAAGCGGATATAATCATTTAAAATGGTTTATTAAAATTCATAAGAATATAGGTATGTTCGCTAAAAAAAATAACCTTAGTTTAAGAGAAGTAAGACATGTTATGTTGTTAGACAATAATGTTGTTAAAAATACGCGTGTTTAAGAAGGGCTTGTAAATAATACTCAGGATAATAACTACGTGATAGCAAATTCTGAAAATATACTTAAAGATTTAAAAAAATATAGAGAGGTTTTATGAATTATTCAAATGTTATAGAAGAAAGAGAAATTTTATCAAGAAGTACATATATAGGTAAAAGAAAAACTCTTAGAGAAAATATGGTTTTAAGAAAAAAACTTAGAAGGATAGATATAGGCCCTTATATTACGGTTTATTTTGAAAATAAAGATACAATTATTCATCAGATAAATGAAATGGTTTATATAGAAAATGGTGGTAAAGAACAAGTAAAGGAAGAAATAGCTGCTTATAAATCTTTGGTACCAAATGGAAAAGAGTTAGTAGCTACCGTAATGGTTGAGATAGATACTCCAATCAAAAGAGCCGAGTTTTTAGGAAAAATGGGCGGCTTCGAAGAAAAAATAGGTATAATGATCGATAATATTAAGATTGAAGGTAAAGCAGAGCTAGATGGAGATCGCACAACCGCAGATGGAAAAGCCTCGTCAGTACAATTTGTTCATTTTGAATTTAATGATGAAAATATTAATAATATTAAAAAAAATAAAGATAAAATTTCTTTGTGTATTAACCATCATAACTACAAACATTCTACATTGCTTAATACTAGTACTATTGAAGAATTAATAAAAGACTTTATTATATGATTTCAATAGCCCCATAAATTAGATTTTCTTATGTAACCTTTAACTTTTTTAATTTCTACTTTACAAAATTTTTGTTTTTTTTCTAAATAGCAATTATGCTTCCTTATTATGTAATGCTTTAAAACTTTAGCTTTAATTTTACCATTTTTATTAATTAAATTCGAATCCTCAATAACTATCAAGTTGTGTTTATTAGTAGTTAATATCTTTGAAAGCCAACCCTGCGTGCCGTCATGCAGTTCAACTTTATTAAAAGTTTGACTTCTTTCTAAAACTTTCAAGGGGAGATTAGGAGCATTTATTATCCATTTAATAGGGTACCATTCGCCAGGTCCTTTTCTAAGGTTTGCTTTATTGGTAACTTCTTTAATGCTTATAAAATCATTAGAAATAGCATGATTTGATAATAAAAAAAATAAAAATACTTTGATATAACTCATAATATTATCTAGCAATTAAATTATATATTGGAGCGGGTGAAGGGATTCGAACCCTCGACCCCAACCTTGGCAAGGTTGTGCTCTACCCCTGAGCTACACCCGCAACATAATTAATGTAACACATATATTTAAAATATTCATTTATTATCATTGAAAATAATTAATTAAATACTAAAATATTAAAAGTTAATTAAATTAAATTATTTTTAATTAGTAAAATAAACACAGTTATTACAATTATATATAAATTATGTTAGAAGAAAAAAGCTCACTTATAGAAGATATTGATACTAGTAACTTTATTCAAAAAGTAGTAGAAGGATCAAAAGAAAAACCGGTAATAGTTGACTTTTGGGCACCCTGGTGTAATCCATGTAAACAATTAACGCCTATACTAGAAAAAATTATTATTCAAATGGATGGTAAAGTTAAGTTAGTAAAGGTTGATATTGACCAAAATCAAAATTTAGCTCAACAAATGAGAATACAATCTGTTCCTACTGTGCTTGCATTTTCTGATGGTAAACCAGTAAATGGATTTTCTGGTTTAAAAGGTGAAGAGGAAATATTAAACTTCGTTATGGAATTGGTAACAATTTCAGAACACTCCTCCGATGAGTTAAAAAAAATTAACGAAACATTAGAAGAGGCTGAAAAAAGACTACAGAATAAAGATTACGAAAAAGCAAGTTCAGATTTTGTTTCTATTTTAGAAGAATCATTACCTAAAGAACTTATGATAAAAGCAATTAGTGGATTAGGGAAATGCTATATAGGGCAAAATAAATTTATTGAATTGAATGAACTTATAGAGCAGCTTGAAGATAATATAAAAGAAGAAAATGAAATACAGGATTTAATTAAATCAAAAAATTATATAGAAAATATTGAGGTTAAAGAAGTTTCAGGTTTAGAAGTACAATTAAAAGATAACCCTAACGATTTCGATATTAGGTATGAGGTAGCTAGAGGACAAATAGTTAATAAGGATTATTCAAAAGCTATTGAAAACCTTTTGTTTATTATAGGAAAAAATAAAGAATGGAACCAAAACAAAGCAAAGAAAGAATTATTAGATATCTTTTCTTTATTAGGAGACAGCAATCCTTTGACTTTAGAAGGAAGAGCAAAATTGTCAAATTTGATATTTAAATGAATAAAAAAACTAATTTTAAAGACTTGCCAGAAGCACTCCCTATATTTCCTCTGCCGGGAGTAATAATACTACCACGTGGTAATTTGCCCTTAAATATATTTGAGCCTAGATATATTGCCATGGTAGAGTCTGTATTAGGAACACATAGAATGATTGGTATGATACAACCTAATCCAGCATCAAGTAAGACTAATGGCTTATATCCAATAGGCTGTGCCTCAAAAATAGTTTCATTTTCTGAGACCTCTGATAACAGATACTTAATAGAATTGAAAGGAATTATTCGTTTTAAATGGTTTAAAGAATTAGAAAATATAAATGGATATAGAAATATTATGCCTATTTGGGAAGACTTTAAGGAAGATTTAAATATGAATTTACAAAATATAAATATAGATAACTTGCTCGAACAACTTAGAAAGTATTTTAGTACTAATAATATTAATGTAGACTCCGATGAACTTGAAAAAATTCCAAATGATCAGATAGTGTCAGCAATTCCTCAAATTTGCTCATTTCAAAATAATGAAAAACAAGCTATATTAGAAGCTAAAACAGACAAAGAAAGAATAGAAGTAATTATATCTCTACTAAAAATGAATTTATTAGATGAAAGTGAAAATAATACTGATACTATAAATTAATAATTTTTATAAAATATAATGGAAAAAAAAATATTAGACTTAATTGTTTGTCCTGTTTCTAAGGGAAAACTTGAGTATGATAAAAAAAATAATGAATTAATAAGCAAAAAAGCAAAACTTGCTTATAAAATTAAAAATGGTATTCCAATACTTTTACCAGAAGAAGCAAGAAAGATTTAATTATTTTATTGATAACTTTCCTGCAGATGCATAATTTTTAAAAAGATTTTTTAAAATACTACTTTTTTTAAAAGTATATATTCCTAACTTTCTAATTTTTTTTAAAAAAATGTTTGAGTTAGAAAATAAAAAATTTAATTTATCAGTAGCAAAAATAATAGTAATAGAGTTCAAATATTGTTTTTTGCTAAAGATCTTTAAGGTGTAATCATTTCCTAGATCTTTTTTTTTAATGCTTTTTTCTATAGCTAAATTATAAAGGATTTCGATACCTTTCAATGTCAAATTTAATCCTTGTCCAGCAAGTGGGTGAATAGAATGAGCAGCGTCTCCTAATAGCAAGAGTCTAGTGTCATAAAATTTATTAGCTTTAATAAGTGTTAAATTCCAGTTTTTAATATCACTTATAATTTTAAATTTTCCATAATAATCTGATAGATAAAAATTCAGTACATCCTCAATATCATTTTTTTTGTATTTAATAATTTTATAATAAAAAGGATAGTTACAGGACCAAACAATAGAAGAATAGAAGTTACTCTTATTTTGTGTAATTGGAAGAGAGGCTAAGGGTCCTTGTTCTAAAAAATTTTCTGTAGCTAAATTATTATGTTTTTTAGTGTGTCTAACATTAAATATAAATGCTTTTTGATTATAGTTTTTCTTATACACATTTATGCCAGCTTTTTTTCTTATAAAAGAGTTTTTTCCATCTGCCGCAATTAGTAAATCACTTTTTATTTTGACGCCATTACTTAATTCTAAAGTTACATTTTCTAGGCTTCTTGAGAAACTTAAGACTTTAGAGTCATATTTAGTTATATTTTGTTTTTTTTTAATAGCGATTATTAGAGAACTAAATAGTGCTTTGTTCTTTACCATATACCCTAAGGCATCTTGTGAAGCATTAAGTGGATTTTTGAAATATATATTATCCTTAGTATTACCATCATTAACCATTATATTTTTAATAACACAAGTATGAGGCTCTATTAATTTCCATAAGTTTAAATCTTCAAGGAAAAGTTTTGATTTTTTTGATAATGCGGTAGTTCTAGTATCATAAGTTTTATGCTTAAATTTATCAAATTTATTAGGGTCAATAAGTGCTACTTTATACCCAGCTTCAGACAATGCTAAAGATGCTATATTCCCTGTTAAGCCTGAGCCTACAATTGCAATATTAAATTTGAGTTTCATGATATATATATATATCATTATAAATGAATTTATGAAAAATTATATTACTAAATTAAGTGCACATGAAATAGGAACGTTACTAAGTGAGAAAAAAATAGATCCTGTAAACTTATTAGAGCTATTTATTGAAAATTATAAAAATGCTCCTGAATATACAAAAAATGCGGTTTCTAGAGTCTTAAAGAAAGATGCTTTAATTCAAGCAGAATTATCTTGGAAAAGGCAGAAGGAAAATAGGAGGTTAAGTTTCTTTGATGGTATACCTACAGGTTGGAAAGATGTAATAGATATTGAAAATTATCCAGCATTTGGAGGGTCTAAACTTTTAAAAAAATTAAGGAAAAATATGAAAGTTAAAGATGCTCAAATTATATCTACTGCAAAAGAAAAAGGAATAATTCCGCTTTTTAAAACTAGTACAGTTGAATTTGCTTTTGGAGGCTTAGGAGTTAATAGAAGTGTAAAATATGGAAAAAACCAAATGCAAAAAGGATCATATTGTCCAGGAGGTTCTAGCAGTGGATCAGCCTCATCAGTATTTTCAAACTTAGTACCAATTGCAGTTGGTACAGATACAGCGGGTTCAATTAGAATACCTAGCTGTTGGCATGGTCTAGTAGGTTTTAAACCAACTTATAATACTATCAGTATTGAAGGGGTTATCCCTTTGGCAAAGTCTTATGATACTGTTGGCACTGTATGTAAAAATGTTAAAGATAGTTTGTTTTTTTATAATATTTTATCTGAGAAGAACTTTATTTATTCCTCATTAAAAAAAAGAAGTAAAATTGCTATTGTTAATGATTTTATTTTACCTGATTTGGAGAATAAAGATAAATTAATATTTAATGATTTTTTAAATAAATTAAACAATTATGACTTTGATATTCAGGCTATAGAGGTACCAGAATTTAAAATAGTAAATAAAATAATTGAAGAAGATGGTGGTTTAGTAAATTATGAAGCTTGGCATTATTGGAAAAAATATATAAAAAAAGATATTAGTATGATTGATAAAAACGTTGCATCACGGTTTCTAATTGGAAAAAATATGAGCGATAAGGTATTTTATGAAACGAAGTATAAAATAAATAAATTAAAGAAAAAAATATATACTTATTTTAAAAATATAGATTTTCTAATATTACCTACTTTGAGCATTAAGCCTCCTAAAATAAAAGAAGTTTTAGACGAAAAGAAATATATTTTTTATAATAATTTAGTGTTGAGTAATACAAGAATAGCAAATCTATTCAATTTGCCGGCAATTACTTTTCCTGTAAAAAATAATTACTGGCTTTCTTGCTCAATTTTAGGAAAGGAAAATAAAGATAAGGATGTATTATCTATTTCCCAAGAAATAGAAAGCATTAATTATAATTAGAGTTTCTTAATGGTATTATTAAATAAAAACATACAAAATTTAACAAATTATCCTTTTGACAAACTTAGGGCTTTGTTAGGAAATACTGAGATTGATACAAAAATTACTGATATGTCAATTGGGCAACCTATGCATGCTGTTCCTAATTTTATTAAAGAAATTATATATAAGGGCCAAGATAAATGGAATAGTTATCCTCCATTAGTAGGTATTCCTGCTTTGCAAATATCTTACTTAAGATGGCTTAAAAGCAGATTTAATGTGAATAGTTTTTTTGATGAACAAAACATTTTACCTTTATCGGGCACAAGGGAGGGTTTGTTTTCCGTAGCAATGGCACTAAATATTCAAAAAATATGTTTGCCTAATCCTTTTTATCAAGTATATCTTGCAGCCTCTCTATTTGATAATATTAAAAAATCTTTTTTAATATGCAATTCTGATAATAATTTTTTAATAGATTTAAACAAACTTAAATTATCTTTAAAAAATAATCGTTCATTAGTTTATTTTTGCTCACCATCTAATCCGCAAGGAAAAATTGCATCATATGATTATCTACAAGAATTGATAAAGATAGTAAGATTTTATGATTCAGTTTTAATAGTTGATGAATGTTATATAGATATTTTTTATGAAAAATTACCTATAGGAACAATAGAAGTTTGTGAAAAATTAGGAAATAGTCTAAATAATGTAATAATTTTTCATTCATTGTCAAAAAGATCAAATGTAGCTGGTCTTAGATCGGGTTACTTAATTGGAGACACAAAAATCGTGCAATGTTTTAAAAAACTTAGAAGTTATTCAGCACCTACAATACCTATTCCTATTCAATTAGCTTCTACTGAATTATGGAAAGATGAAAAACATGTTATTAAAAATAGAGAACTTTACAAAAGAAAAGTAAAATTTTCAGATAAAGTTTTTAAAAGTTATAGACCATATAACTCTCCTGAAGCAGGTTTTTTCCTTTGGTTAAAAGTAAAAGACAGTGAGGAATTTACTAAAAAATTGTACTCTAAATATGACATTAAGGTTATGCCGGGTCAATATTTAGCATACGGCAAAAAAGATAATCCTGGTAGGCAATATGTAAGGATAGCTTTAGTACACCATGAAAAAAAAAATAACGCAGGATTAGAAAAAATATTAAAGTTACTTTTATGATGAAAAAAACTAGTTTTAACAAATCAAATTTACGGGTTTTAGGGTATAAATTCTTTCAGATTTTTTCTTTATTAGTTTTATCAATAATATTATTTTTAATTTTAATAACTTACAATGAATTTGATCCGTCACCATTTAGTGTTGGTGATGATGAGGTCACTAATATTTTGGGAAAATATGGATCAAGCTCTAGTTCAGTTTTATTTTTTATTTTTGGTGATGCTGCATGGTTAATAATAATAGGGTCATTACTGCTGATTAGAATTGTTATATTATCTTCTTATAAAAAATCTTATATAATATTAAGGTTTATAACTATTTTATTAGTCTGTTTTATCTTATCTTTATCTTTTGAATTTATTCCTTTAAACAATGGTGTTTTAGCAAAAGCATTTATAATTAAATTTAAAAAATATTTTTTGGAGCATTTTTCAGAGATTGTTTATATTTATGTTTTACTATTTAATTTTATTTTTTTTACTATGGTATTCTTATTAAGTATTTCTAAAAGTATCAAATCTTTTTTTTTATTTTCATACCAAATTCTTTTTCAGTTTCTAAAAATATTACTTTTTTTCTTCAAAAAAGTAATAGGAAAAAAGAAAAAAAACATAATTGCTAAAAAGAAAAATGATAATAAAATAAAATCTACTTCTACTACATACACCTTACCTAATTTAGATTTTTTAGAATTAGAAAAATTAACTCTATCAAGAAAAGCAGAAAATATTGATCAAAATGCTGAAAAATTAGAAAAAGTTCTTGATGACTACGGTATAAAGGGAGAGATTGTTAATGTTACTTTAGGGCCTATAGTAACAAGATATGAACTAGAGCCAGCACCTGGAACAAGATCATCTAGAGTAATTAGTCTATCTGATGACATAGCTAGGTCTATGAGTGCAAAGTCTGCTAGGGTAGCTGTTATTTATGGTAAAAATGCAATTGGTATAGAATTACCTAATAAAAATATTGAAAAGGTGTTTTTAAAAGAAATTTTATCTTCAACAGACTTTGTAAAAAAAAGTACTATCTCTTTAGCATTAGGAAAAGATATAGCAGGAAAACCAATTGTTACTGATTTAAGTAAAATGCCACATCTTTTAATAGCTGGAACAACTGGGTCTGGAAAGTCAGTTTCTATAAATGCAATGATAATTTCTTTATTATATAAATTTAGTCCTAATGAGTGTAAACTGATATTGATTGACCCTAAAATGTTGGAATTATCTGTTTATGAAGATATACCGCATTTATTACATCCAGTAGTTACTGACCCCAGAAAAGCTGTCTTTGCCTTAAAATGGGCTGTAAGAGAGATGAATGGAAGGTATAAACAAATGGCTAGTTTAGGAGTAAGAAATATAGACAGTTATAACAATATCATATCAAAGAAACAAAATAAAAGACAAATTATTTCAAAGAAAGTTCAAATAGGATTTGATAGTTCTACAGGAAAACCTTTATACCAAGATAAAGAAATAGAATTAACTTTTTTACCTTTTCTAATTATTGTAGTTGACGAGATGGCTGATTTGATGTTAGCAGCTGGCAAAGAAATCGAGGTTTCAATTCAATCTTTGGCACAAAAAGCCAGAGCAGCAGGAATCCATTTAGTTTTGGCAACACAAAGACCATCTGTTGATGTTATAACTGGAACTATAAAAGCTAATCTTCCATATAGAATTAGCTTTCAAGTCACTTCTAAAATAGACTCTAGAACTATTTTAGGAGAGCAAGGAGCCGAACAATTATTAGGAAAAGGGGATATGCTATTTATGGCTGGAGGAGGATATACTGAAAGAATTCATGGTCCATTAGTTAATGATCAAGAAATCGCTAAAATTACAAGCTTTATTAAAAGCCAAGGAGTGCCTGAATATCAGCATCATATTACTGAGGATGTTAATAATTCTAATGAAGAAGAGAATGATAAATTTGAGGAGAATGATCCATTATATGAAAAAGCTTTGTCATTAATAATAAAAGAAAAAAAAGTTTCTACGAGTTTTCTTCAGAGACATTTTGCTATAGGGTACAATAGAGCCGCAAGAATAGTTGATACTTTTGAAAAGAAAGGAATTGTAAGTTCAGCTAACTCAATGGGTAGAAGGGAAGTCTTGGTAGGTAGAAATGATTAACAGGTGCTTTGGACATATTTTTATTTTCTGTTTTATATTTTCATTTTTATTAAAAGAATGTTTCACTCAAGATGCTCATTCAAATTTAATTTCTATATTAGAAGCTAATTATCCAGTAGAGTTTACTTTTCAACAAAAATATCAAAATCAAACACTTGATGGATGGATGGTCATTTATGGTAATGGAATGGCAAGAACAGAGTTTGCCCCTCCAAATAATAATTTAATTATTGCTAATGGAAAATGGATTGTATTTCATGATCCTGCAATAGACAGAACTACTTACATCCCTCTTGATAAAGGTATATTAAACGCATTATTAAATCCTAAGTCACTAAGAAAAGATAAAGTTTTTCAGGTCAATGAGGAACAGAAAAACTCTAAAACAATATTTACATTAGAATTTAACATTAATAATAAAAATCAAAAAATAATACTTAACTTTGACGAGAAGTCTAAAAATTTATTAGGCTGGAGACTATATGAAAGTACAAAGGATTTTATTGATGTAAAAATTATGGTCATGAAAGAATTTAGTCTTTCTGATAATTATAACTTAAAAGATTTTTTTAAAATAGATGATTCTAATTCAGATAATAGAAAGTTATATTTTGGACCTTATAAGAATAGAAAAGTAAAAAAATATTTAGGAACCGGCAAACTAAATTAGCAATTTATAACCTATTTTATCTTTAATAATCTTTGGTGGATTTGTGATATTCTTTAGTTTACTTCTTATTCTGGAAACCAATGTTTCAACTACTCTAGTTTCTGTCATATTATAATTAATTTGTATATTCCATACTTTATTAAGCAACTTTTTTTTTGTTACAGAAACACCTTTATTATGTAAAAGAAAAAAGATAAAATAAAATTCTTTTTCTGTTAAATTTACAAATATTTTATCATTTTTATAAAACCTTAGTTTCGATCTATCTAGTTTCCATAACTCTCTTATTTTAATATTTTTAGAAATTTTTTTATAAATTTCTTTATAAAGTTCAAAAATTTTTAATGGCTTAAAAAAAATCTTATGATATTTTTCGTCATAAATTTTTAAATTTCTATTACTCAATAGAATAAAAAAATTTTTAAATTTTTTTTTTTTTAAAAAAGATATTTTTTCTTCAAATTCTTCAATGCTATCATCAATAAGATATAACTGATCATTATTAACTATTTTTTTTGAAAAAATAGCCTTTTCAATAAAAAAAGTTTCTAATTCTGAAGATAAAATTTTTAAAGAATCATAAATACTTAAATCATATCCTATATATAAAACATCAATTGGGGTATTACTATTTTTTTTAATTTCTTTTGCCAAAAATTATTGTTCCTATTCTAATATTAGTTGAACCTAATTCAATTGCCTTGTCGTAATCATTGCTCATGCCCATACTCACTTCTTTTATATTATTTAGCATGCAAACATCTCTTAAAACTTGAAAATATTTTTCAGGAGAACTATTGTTTGGCGGTATGCACATCCCTCCATCTATTTTTAGTTTATATTTTTCACGGCATGCTTTTAAAAAATTTTCAGTTTCGTTTATCGGTATACCTCTCTTTTGCATTTCACTGCCTAAGTTAATTTGAATAAATAGTTTAGGATTAAACTTGTTATTATTTAATTTAAGGTTAGCAATTTTCTTCAAAGAGCTTTCTGTGTCAAGTGTTTCAATAACATTAACTTTATCAATAATATCCTTAACTTTTTTTGATTGCAAGGCTCCTATGAAATGTATATTAATATTTTTTTCATTAAAATTTTTCCATTTTTCTTTGATCTCTTCTAACCTATTTTCACCAAAACAATAATGACCTGCTTCTACAAGTATTTTAATTTTTTCTATTGGTTGTGTTTTAGATACAGCTACAATATTAATTTCTTCAGGATTACGATTTATTCTTTTACAAATTTTTAATATATTATTTTTAACACTTTTAAAATTTTTTAGTATATCCTTTTGCATGGTAAAATTAACTTCAAATAAGTTAAATAGTTTATTAAAAAAAGTATACAGTCTTTCTAGGAAAAGTAAAAATGAAACAATTCTTATTTGGATATTTCTGGATAGTGATCGTATCAAGGATTATGAAAAGTTTATAAATTTAATACCACCAAATAAAAAAATTGGCATAGTATTAAGATGTAGACATATTGAAAAAAGATATTTAGAAGCGAAAAAATTGCTAAAATTATGCAAAAAAAAAAAATTTACTTTTTTAGTTTCTTCAAGTTATATCATTGCAAAGTCAATTGGGGCAGACGGTGTTCATTATCCTAATAAATATAATTATTGTAAAAAAGATCCAAAAATATTAACGACCTGTTCTTATCATGGTTATAATGATATCAAAAGGATCAAGCAATTATCTGTCGGTTTAGTTTTTATATCACCTATTTTTTCAACAAAAAGTGATATTAATAAAAAAGAAACTGGCCTAATTAGGATAAGTTTTCTTGCAAATTATTTAAAATATCAATACTCTGTATTAGGAGGAGTTAAGAGCAATAATATTAAATCTTTAAGAAATAGAGGTATTAAATCCATTTCAGGACTAGATATTATTTTCGATGTTATTGGAGTGAAATGTTAGAGTTAAAAAATATATCTGTACAGTTTGGTGGCATTAAAGCTTTAAATGATATTAGTTTTAAAATAGAAAAAGAGTCTTTATTTTCAATAATTGGTCCTAATGGAGCTGGTAAAACTTCCCTTTTAAATGTCATTTCTGGAAGATATAAGCCCAAAGCAGGCAACTTACTTTATAAAGGGCATAATATTACAGGACTACATCCTAATAAAAGACCTGATTTAGGGATCGGTAGAACTTTTCAGAATCTAGCTTTGTTTAATCATATGACAGTACTAGAAAATATATATATAGGAAGACATCATCTTTTAAGGAGTAACTTTTTATCAGGAGCATTTTATTGGGTCTCAGGAGCTAAAAATGAAGAAGTTAATAATAGAAAAGAGGCTGAGAAGATTTTAGATTTTTTAGAAATTAGTAATGTAAGGAAGTCAGTAGCAGGGACATTATCTTACGGATTAAGAAAAAGAGTAGAGCTAGCAAGAGCAATTGCAATACAACCTGAGTTAATTCTTCTAGATGAACCTATGGCGGGAATGAATCTAGAGGAAAAAGAAGATATGGCGAGATTTATTATTGACTTAAATAGAGAGTGGAAAATTACAGTAGTAATGATAGAGCATGATATGGGGGTTGTAATGGATATTTCAAAACGGATTGCTGTCTTAGACTTTGGAGAAAAAATAGCGGAAGGGACACCTGATGAAGTTATTAAAAATAAAAGAGTACAACAGGCTTATTTAGGGGATGAACATTAATGCCTCATACTATTCCTCACTATGTAAAAAGAAATGCTAAAAATTTTCCTAAAGATATTGCTATAAGAGAGAAAAAGTTTGGTATTTGGAAAACAAAAAATTGGAAACAGTGCTATGAAGAAATACAAAATATTACTTTGGGGTTGTATTCTAAAGGCTTAATAGCTAAAAATACTGTGGCAATATTAGGTAATAATACTCCAAGATGGATCCTTGCTGAAATTGCTATTCAATCTTTAGGTGGTGTAGCTTTGGGAGTTTACTCAGATGCCTTAGAAAGTGAAATTACTTATTTAATTGATTATTCAAAATGTCGGGTTTTTTTTGTTGAAGATGAAGAGCAGGCTGATAAAATTATGTCTTTACCCCAGTCTTTGTCAAAAATAGATTTAATTATTTTTGATGAGCCAAAAGGTATGAATAAATATGATGATAAAAGACTGATATCATATAAAAACTTATTAAAAGTAGGGATTAAGTTTAATGAAAAAAATCCAAATTTATTTGATGGTTTATTAGAAAAAATAAAAGAAGAAGATATTTGTATATATTGTCCAACATCAGGAACTACAGCTAATCCAAAATTGGCTATGATCAACCATAGAGCAATTCTTAATCATGCCAAAAGCTATTTATCTGCAGATCCAAAGAATAGCAGAGATGAGTATGTATCAGTTTTACCAATGCCTTGGGTTATGGAACAAACATATGCAGTGGCGAAATGGTGCATATGTAGAATGAAAGTCAATTTTGTAGAAGAAGCAGAGACATTGTTTGAAGATCTTAGAGAAGTTGGACCCACTTTTATCTTATTTGGTCCTAGGGTATGGGAGCAAATGGCAGCGGATATAAGGTCTAAGATCATGGACTCTTCTCTAATAAAAAGAAGTATATTTAATTTTTCTATGAAAGTTATGTCTTTTAAAAGTAATATTGTTACTAAATTTTTATGCGAATTTCTTATTAATAGGTGGTTAAGAGATCAGTTAGGGCTTTCTTTTGTTAAATCAGCTGCTACCGGAGGAGCTGCGTTAGGTCCTGATACATTTAAATTTTTTGTTAATATAGGAATACCTTTGAGACAATTATATGGACAAACTGAACAAATAGGTGCTTATACTATTCATAGAAAAGGAGATATTGATTATGACTCTGTGGGGTTTGCTTTTGATACAGTTAAAGTGGGAATTGACAAACCCGATAATGAAGGTATAGGTGAAATTAAGGTTAAAAATGAAAATTGCATGCAGGGATATCTAAATGTTGAAGAAGCATTTTTAAAGGATGGTTGGTTTTTTACTGGAGATGCTGGTTATATAAATAAAAAAGGTCATTTAGTAGTTATTGATAGAATGTCTGATTTATCATATACAGCACAAAAACTTAGATATTCGCCACAGTACATCGAAAATAAGTTAAAATTTTCATCATATATAGCTGAAGCAGCAGTTATTGGATCAGAAAAAGATTATTTATCGGCAATTATTTGTGTAAGGTATTCTGTCCTATCTAAGTGGGCTGAGAATAAAAGAATAGGATTTACTACTTACTCTGATTTAGCAACTAAGAAAGAAATTGAAAGTTTAATTTTCAGTGAGACTGTAAAAGTTAATGAAACTTTACCAGAAAAGCAAAGAATTAAAAAATTTGTTTTACTTTATAAAGAATTTGATGCTGATGATGATGAGTTAACCAGAACTAAAAAGTTAAGAAGAAACTTTGTAATCAAGAAATATTCAGATATAGTTGAGGCTTTGTATGGAGATAAAAAAAGTATAGACATTAATACATCTGTCAAATTACAAGATGGAGGATTACAAAAAATTAAAACGAAATTAAATATAATAAATTTGGAGAGAGTAAATGGCACTTAATTTTTTAATTCAATTGTTAGTTAATGGATTAATTATTGGTTTGCTTTATGGCGTAGTAGCAATGTCATTCGTATTAATTTACAAATCTAGTCAAGTAGTTAACTTTGCTCAAGGTGAGTTTCTATTAGTTGGAGCTTGGGCCTGTTGGTGGTTACTCGCTAAGTTTGCAATACCTTTTTATCTGGCTTTTTTATTGACACTTATTTTTATGATAATTTTTGGTATTTTAGTGCAAATAATAATACTTAAACCTTTAATAGGAGAGCCAATAATATCTATTATTATGGTGACTATAGGATTATCAATTTTTTTTCAAGCTATTATGAATTGGATGTTTGGAGTTTTTACAGAGCCTTTTCCAACTATTTTTAATACGGAAAGTATAAAAATATTTGGTTTAAATGTTCAAACTGCATATTTAATGAGTGGTTTGATAAGTATCTTTATAATGATAAGTTTTGCCTTATTTTTTAAAAAGTCTAGATTAGGCCTTGCAATGAGAGCTACGGCTTTTGATCAACAGGCTGCTCAGTCTTTAGGGGTATCTATTAAGCAAGTTTTTGCGGCAGCTTGGGCAATATCTGCTATGGTTTCTGCTGTTGCAGGAGTAGTGTTTGGTATTGTTAATGGAATTTCTTCAGGAATTGCCTTTATGGGGATTAAAGTATTTCCTGCTGTAATTTTAGGAGGTTTAGACTCTGTGCTTGGGGCTATACTTGGAGGTTTGGCAATCGGTTTGCTAGAGCATATAGCACATTACGTAGATGTTCAGTTTCTTAACGTAGGTAATTTAATTAGAATAGCACCTTTTTACGCATTGATAATCATCTTAATGATAAAACCTTATGGTTTTTTTGGCACAAAAGATATTGAACGAGTATAAAAATGAATTTAAAA
>CENP01204558.1_pt1 | contig 21580 bp, 20 predicted proteins | sample 361281 | NCBI WGS metagenome assembly CENP01 (sample SAMEA2591122, study PRJEB7988) | marine metagenome | biome: marine biome (ENVO:00000447); feature: deep chlorophyll maximum layer (ENVO:xxxxxxxx); material: saline water (ENVO:00002010), including plankton (ENVO:xxxxxxxx) | depth 70 m | reverse complement strand
ATTACGCTCATAGCGTAAGACAAATAAGATGAACTCATTTCATCTTGTACAAGAATAGGATTAAATAAATTTTTATTTTGAATAGGTGTTTTTTCCATAAATTTTAAAATGGAATTTCATCATCTAAATCAGAGTTTTCTTGATTTAAATTTTCTTTGGGTAGTGAGCTTTTATTTTCATTAACCAAATTAGAGTTTTCACCTTTGCCTCTACTATCAAGCATAGTTAAACTTGAATTATATCCTTGTAAAATTATTTCTGTTGAATATTTGTCTTGACCAGATGCCTCGTCTTTCCATTTTCTTGTTGAAAGTTGACCTTCAACATAAATATTCGCACCTTTTTTTAGATATTGTTGAACTATATTTACTAAACCCTCATTAAAAATTACAACTCTGTGCCACTCAGTTTTTTCTTTTCTTTCACCAGTAGATTTGTCTTTCCAAGATTGACTTGTTGCTAAACTTAGCCTTGCGACGTTTTTCCCATTAACCATTTGCTTGATTTCTGGGTCTGCACCTAATCTGCCTATTAATAATACTTTATTTAAACTTCCTGCCATAATACTTTAGAGTTAATATGTGATTTATAGTTAATATAATAATATATTTATATCATATTTGATAAGTAAAGATAAGCTCATAATTATTTTATGGATAAAATGTTGACAAAAAAAATCGTTATAAAAGGGGCTAAAGAGCATAACCTAAAAAATATCTCTTTAGAAATTCCAAAAGAGAAATTAGTTGTGATAACCGGTCTATCCGGGTCGGGAAAATCGTCTTTAGCATTTGATACAATTTATGCTGAAGGACAACGAAGATATGTTGAAAGTTTGTCTGCATATGCTCGTCAATTCTTAGATAAAATGAAAAAACCAAAAGTAGATTTAATTGAGGGACTTAGTCCAGCAATTTCTATAGAACAAAAAAATACATCAAAAAACCCAAGATCTACAGTAGCAACTGTTACAGAAATATACGATTATATGAGAGTATTGTTTGCTAGAGTTGGAATTCCCTACTCTCCTTACACTGGCAAGCCAATAGTTTCTCAATCAGTAAGTGATATGGTTGATAAAATTAAAGAGTTACCAAAAAGTTCAACTATATATTTATTAGCTCCAATAGTAAGAGGAAGAAAAGGAGAATATAAGAAAGAAATTTTAAACTACAAGAAAAGAGGGTTTCAAAAGATTAAGGTTGATGGAAATTATTATAACATTGATGATTTCCCAAATCTGAATAAAAAAGTTAAACATGAAATTTCAATTATTGTAGACAGATTAATAATTGACTCTAAAATTGGAAATAGATTAGCGGACAGTGTGGAAACTTCGTTAAATTTGTCTAACGGTTTATTAATTGTTGAGTATGAAAATGAAACAATCCCTAAAAAATTTAGAAAAAAAGACTCAATTTTGTTTTCTTCAAAGTTTTCATGTCCAGAAAGTGGTTTTACTATCGAAGAAATTGAGCCTCGACTTTTCTCATTCAATTCTCCCTATGGCGCATGTGAAGAATGTGAAGGAATTGGTAGTAACTTAAATGTCGATCCAAACTTGGTAGTTTCTGATAATAAAAAATCATTACAAGATGGAGCTATTGAACCATGGTCAAAATCTACATCATTGTACTATATTCAAACACTAGCTTCACTTTCCAAACACTATAAGTTTTCTTTGGCCGATCCTTGGAAAAAAATACCAAAAAAAATTCAAGACATAATTTTATATGGTTCTGATGATGAAGAAATTAAATTTTCGTATGATGATGGTTATGAAAAATATACTACTAAAAAAACTTTTGAGGGTGTTGTTAATAATCTTGAAAGAAGATATTTAGAAACTGATAGTGAATGGAAAAGAGAAGAAATTTCACAATATCAAAGTGAGTCAAGTTGTGAAAAGTGTAAAGGTCAAAGATTAAAAGATGAGGCACTATGTATAAAAATAAACTCTTTAAATATCAGTCAAGTTACAAAAAAATCTATAGATGAAGCAAAGCTTTGGTTTAATAATCTTGAAAGTGTTTTATCTGATAGAGAAAAAAAAATTGCCCAACATATACTTAAGGAAATTAATGAGAGACTCAACTTTTTATTAAATGTTGGGTTAAATTATCTTACACTGTCAAGAGAGTCAGGGACTTTATCAGGGGGTGAAGCTCAAAGAATAAGATTAGCTTCACAAATTGGTTCAGGGTTAACTGGAGTTTTGTATGTTTTGGACGAACCGTCAATTGGTTTGCATCAAAGAGACAATAAAAAATTAATTACAGCTCTAAAAAAACTAAGAGACTTAGGTAACACAGTAATAGTTGTAGAACATGACATAGAAACCATGGAGAGTGCAGATCATATTATTGATATAGGACCTGAAGCTGGACTAAACGGAGGACAAATTATTGCTGAAGGTCAAAAAAAAGATATTATTAAAATGGACGAAAGCATAACTGGAAATTATTTGTCAGGTAAAAAATATATTCCAATACCAAGAAAAAGACGTACAGCTAAAAATGGAAGATTTTTAGAAATAAATGGTGCTACAGGTAATAATTTAAAAAATGTAAATTTAAAAATCCCTTTAGGTACTTTTACTTGTGTAACTGGAGTATCAGGAAGTGGTAAGTCAACATTGGTTTTGCAAACATTATATCATGCTCTAAATTTATTGCTTAACAAAAATAAGTCTAGAAAAATTCCAAAAGCATTTAAGGGATTCAAAGGAACGGAATTAATAGATAAGATAATTGATATTGATCAATCTCCAATTGGAAGAACGCCTAGATCAAACCCTGCAACATATACTGGTGCGTTTGGTCCAATAAGAGATTGGTTCACAAATTTACCAGAGTCCAAAGCTAGAGGTTATAAAGCTGGCAGATTCTCTTTTAATGTTAAAGGTGGAAGATGTGAAACTTGTGAAGGTGATGGAGTAATAACATATGAGATGCATTTTTTACCTGATGTATTTATTCCATGTGATAATTGCAAAGGTAGTAGGTATAACAGAGAAACTCTTGAAATAAGATATAAAAATAAAAATATTTCTGAAGTCCTTGATATGACTGTAGAAGAAGGTTGTGAATTTTTTGAAAATATTCAAACAATAAGATCAAAATTAATTACTCTAAAACATGTGGGTTTGGGATATATAAAAATTGGACAACAGGCTACTACATTGTCTGGTGGAGAGGCTCAAAGAATTAAATTAGCAAAAGAGCTATCTAAACGATCTACTGGAAGAACTTTATATATTTTAGACGAACCTACTACTGGTTTGCATTCACATGATATAAAAAAACTCTTGGATATACTTCAGGCTTTTGTAAATACTGGTAATACAGTAGTAGTTATTGAACATAATTTAGATGTTATAAAAACGGCTGATTGGATAGTTGATATGGGGCCTGAGGGAGGAGTTGAAGGTGGAGAAATAATAGCTGAAGGCTCACCTGAAAAAGTCGCAGAATATAAGGATAGTTACACTGGCAAATTTATAAAAGATCTTCTAAGCGGTTTAAAAATGAAAAAAACCGCATAACAATTACTTCAAATATGTTATAATGAATCATGATTAGTCTATTACAGTCGCTTTCTAGAACCATACACTTATCAGCAGTTTTGGCTGTTTTACTTTTTGTTGGTTTGTTTTTTGGAGGTGGCGACTGGGCATTTGATAGGCTTTTTTGGAGCTGGCTCTTTAGATATTTTCATGTTCTTACTGGTATAATGTGGATTGGACTTTTGTGGTATTTAAACTTTGTCCAAATACCTAGCATGCCAAAAATACCAGATGAACAAAAGCCTGCAATAGGTAAAGTTATTGCCCCTGCTGTACTTTTTTGGTTTAGATGGGCAGCTTTCGGTACCATAGTAACAGGCCTAATTGTAGCGTACTTAAATGGATACGTTCACCAAGCAATGACTTTAGGAATAGGAAGTGGTTATGGCAAATATACTGCAATAGGAATAGGAATGTGGCTTGGATTGATTATGGCTTACAATGTATGGTTTATTATATGGCCAAACCAAAAAAAAGCATTGGGTATAGTTGAGGCTTCACCTGAAGAAAAAGCAAAATCAGCAAAAACTGCAATGATAACATCAAGAATAAATACATTATTATCATTACCAATGTTACTATCTATGGTGATGGCTCAGAACCTTTATTAAGGAATAATTTTTTCTTCACTCTTATCCATAGTTTTAGAATTAACTTTTAAATATTTGAGTAACGGTGATGCAACAAAAATTGATGAGTAAGTACCAACTATTACTCCAAGTATCATTGCAAAAGAAAAACCTCTTAGAATTTCACCGCCAAGAATAAAAATAGATAGTAAAGCTAATAGCGTAGTCACTGAAGTGATAACAGTTCTGGATAATGTTTCATTAATTGACAAATTAGCTATTTCAGTAATATTAATTTGTGTGTATTTGCTTAAATTTTCTCTTATCCTGTCATAGATTACTACCGTATCATTCATTGAATAACCAACGATTGTTAAAACGGCTGCAATTATAGAGAGGTTAATTTCAAAAGATAACAATGAAAATATTCCAACTGTAATAACAACATCGTGAACTAGAGCTATAATAGAGCCAACACTGAATTGCCATTCAAAACGTACCCAAATATAAAATAACATCGCTGAAAGTGATAAGGCTATAGCAATTAAGCCTGACTCTAGCAATTCTTTACTCACTTTTGGACCAACAGTTTCTACTCTTCTAAAATTAATTTCTGTTTGTAGATCTTTTTTTAAATTATCTTTTATCAACTTTATTAGCTCATTTTTGTTGTTTTTTTGTTCAACCTTTATTAAAAAATCTCTCTTTTTTCCAAATTCTTTGATGTTAACATCACCAAGTTGTAACTTAGAAAAAGATGATCTTATGTCTGATATGCTGATATTTTTATCTTCCACTCTAATTTCAATTAAAGTTCCACCCTTAAAATCTATCCCATAATTTAAACCTTTAAAGAAAATTAAAAATAAACTTATCATAAAAAAAATTAAAGATAAGATGCCAGTTTTCTTAAACAATGATGCAAAATTTAAATTTCTTTTAATCATAAGGTTACTTTATCATTTTTATTTTTTAAAATAATCAAAGATGTAAGATGTCTAGCTATAAAATAAGCTGAATATAGTGTAGTTATTATTCCAATACCTAATGTAACTGCAAATCCCTTAATAGGCCCAGATCCAAAAATAAAAAGAATTATTGCTGCAATTAACGTTGTAATATTTGCGTCTAATACAGTTATTTTTGCTCTTTTATAACCTGAGTCAAAAGCGTGTATAATTGATTTTTCTGTTCTCAATTCTTCTTTTATTCTCTCAAATATTAGCACATTTGCATCTACAGCCATGCCAACTGTCAATATTATTCCAGCAATACCTGGCAATGTTAAAGTAGCCTCTAAAATAGTTAAAATACCAACTAGCATTAATAGGTTTGCTATTAAAGCAAAGTTGGCAATTAAACCAAAGATTCTATATTTGAAAATCATAAAAAATATTACTAATACAAAACCAATTATCAAAGAAACTGCGCCCGAATTTATTGAATCTTTTCCCAGATCTGGCCCTACAGTTCTCTCTTCAACAATTTCAAGTGGGGTTGGCAATGCTCCTGATCTTAATAACAAAGCTAAATCTGTTGCTTCCTGAAAACTAAAATCTCCAGAAATTATTCCACTTCCTCCAGTAATTGGTTCTCTTATAGATGGCGCACTTATTATTTTATTATCTAAAACAATAGCAATTCTTTTACCTACATTGTTTAAAGTAGATTTGCCAAATTTTTGAGAGCCCAATCTATCTAAAGTAAAAGATACAATTGGTTGATTTGATTCATTATCCATTCTTGGTTGAGCATCAACAAGATTTTCACCACTAAATATAATTCTTTTATTTACAATTAATTTCTCACCTACTTCAGAAATTAATTCATCAAATCCAAATTCTGATTTTTCATCAGACACTAATCTAAAATTTAGTTGAGCAGTTTTACCTAACAAGTTTTTTATACGCTCAGGATCCTTAATACCTGGTAATTCCACTAATATACGTTTGTCTCCACGTTGCAAAATTGTAGGCTCTTTTGTACCAGTATCATCAATCCGTCTTCGTACAATTTCTATTGATTGACTTAGAGCTAAATTATTTATGTTTAAAGTCCCAAATTTAGAAAAAAAAATTTCTATTGAATTGTCGACTAATTTATATTCTAATTCGTAAGCATTATACTTTTGAATAAATAAATTTAAAAGATTATCTTTTTCAGAAAAAAACAATTTATCAAAATTCTTGATTTCTTGATTATCTAGATCAAAAGATATTTTTTTTGATGATATATTAAAGTTTTTATAAGAAAAATTATTTTTATTTAAGAATTTTTTTAATGGTACAACTTTATTTTGAATTCTTTCTTTAATTAAAGGGTCGGTATCAATTTCTAGCAACAAATAAGAACCACCTTGTAAATCTAAACCTAAATTGACTTTTTTATCTATAATAAGATTATTTTCTTTTTGTAAATTTAAAAATGCAAATAAACTGATAAAAATAAATAGTATATAGATAAAGATAACTTTTATTTTAGAAAAACTTAACACAAAAAAGATTTATTTTTTAACTTCTTTTTTTAACAAACTGGTGATTGTAGATTTAATAATTTGAACTTTCACGTTGTCAGTTAAAATTACCTCAATTCTATCATCTTCCAGTACTCTGTCTACTTTTCCAATGATACCTCCTGAAGTAATAACTTCATCTCCTCTCTTGAGTGATGCAACCATATCTTTATGTTCTTTAACTCTTTTTTGTTGAGGTCTTATTAAAAAAAAGTAAAAGATTACAAAAATTAATATTAGTGGAATAAATTGTGCAAATTGACTGTCCATAATTTAAGAATAAGTATAATAAATGAATAATTTAAACAAGAAAATATTTGATGTAAATGCTTAGATTTTATCGATGTTATTCATGTATTTTTTTAAAGAATTAGGAATGGAAATGGATCCGTCTTCGTTTTGGTAGTTTTCAAGTATTGCAATTAACAATCTCCCTACAGCAAGACCTGAACCATTTAAAGTTCCAACAAAATCCGATCCTTTATCAGATTTATATTTTGCATTCATTCGTCTTGCTTGAAAACTTCCACAAGATGAACAGCTTGATATTTCTCGGTATTTTTTTTCATATGGCAGCCAGACCTCTAAATCATAAGTTTTCTCCGCACTAAAACCCATATCTCCTGAAGACAACAATACAACTCTATAAGGCAAATCTAGTTGTTTTAGTATATTTTCAGCACAACTTAACATTCTGTCAAGTTCGGTTTTACAAAGCGACGGTTCTATAATGCTCACAAGCTCAACTTTGTAAAACTGGTGCTGTCTGATCATTCCCTTTGTATCTTTGCCATAACTTCCTGCTTCTTTTCTAAAACAAGGTGTTCCTGCAACAACTCTAATGGGTAAATCTTTTTTATTAATTATGCTATCTCGAACAAGATTTGTTAGAACTACTTCGGCAGTAGGTATTAAAAATTTCCTCTCTTCATTTTTGTCAAGCTTTAGTTCAAATTGATCATTTTCAAACTTTGGAAGTTGACCAGTTCCAAACATGATATTTTCATTGACTAAAAGAGGTGGAGATATCTCAATATAACCAAACTTTTGAGTGTGTGTATCAATCATAAAGTTAATTAAGGCTCTTTCTAATAAAGCAATTTTGTCTTTTAATACTACAAATCTCGCACCAGATAATTTTGATGAAGTTTTAAAATCAATTTGATTATTTTTTTCTCCAAGTTCAAAATGCGATTTTATAATAAATTTAAAATTTTTTATCTTACCTTCTTTTTTTATTATTTTGTTTGATGTTTCATCTTTACCTTCAGGCACTTCATCTAAGGGGATATTGGGTATAGTGGCTAATAAATAGTCAATTTTTTCTTTTATGATAATTTGTTTGTCTACTATACTGGTTAGTTCTTGAGAAATTTCTTTTGATTTTTTAAAATTTTCTTCTTTTCGTGTTTTAGACAAAGACTTTTTTTCTTGTTCTAAGGTTTCTTTTTTTTGTATTAAATCTCTATTTTCTATATCTAATTTAGTTAAATTATCAAAATTTACATCTGCGTTTCTATTGTTTAGCTTTTTTTTAAAATGCTCTAAATTTTTTCTAATATCTTTTAAATTATGCATTTTTTCCTTTTTCTATAAATTTAACTACGAATATTGATAATTCATACAGCATTAATAACGGTAAAGCTAAACCTATTTGAGTTATTGGATCCGGTGGAGTTAATAAAGCTGCAACAGCAAAAATTATTACAACTACATATTTTCTTCTTTTTTTTAAGTAAACCGAGTCAATAACATTAATTCTCGCTAATAAACTTAAAATAATAGGTAATTGAAAGCTTATACCAAATGCAAAAATTAATCTCATTATCAGAGATAAATATTCGTTTACTTTTGCCTCTAACTGTATTGCAATAGAACCGGAGTTTGCTACTGATTCAAAACTTAAAAAAAATTCTATAGCTAAAGGCATGACTAGATAATAAACAAGAATGCCTCCTAAAATAAAAAGAACTGGTGTTGCAATTAAATATGGTAAAAGTGCAGTTTTTTCATTTTTATAAAGTCCTGGCGCAATAAATTTCCAAATTTGAGTTAAAAAGATTGGACTTGTTATAAAAAAAGAAGCAAAAAAAGCTACCTTTAAATATGTAATAAAAGCTTCATGTAAAGCAGTAAATATTAATCTTCTATCTAAATTATTTTCAATAATAGCAGTTGAATAAGGCTTAACAAGGAAATCGTAAATTTCAGCTGAAAAAATATAACAAATTATAAAAGAAAATAATAAAAATATAAAAGACTTAATTAAACGTGATCTTAATTCAGTAAGATGACTTACAAAACTAAGATTTTCATTTGAACTTTTCTTATTCATCTTTCTTTTCTACTTTATTTTTATTTTCAATTTTTTCTTGATTATTTTCTTCAAGGTTTGTTACCTCTTCAATGTTAGATTGAACATTTGTAAAAAAATTTTTTATTGAAGCTATCCAAGAACCTAGCTTTTTTAAAACTATTGGAAAATCTTTTGGACCTATTACTAATATTGAAATTACTACTATGATAAGTAATTCAAACCAACCAATTTGTGGCATCTGAATTAGCTCTTGCTAGGATTATCCTTGTCGTCAGACTCTTCTTTGCTAGAAGTTTCTGGTTTGTCTGACATACCTTTTTTAAAACTTTTAATGCCTTTGGCTACATCGCCCATTAAATCAGATATTTTACCTCTACCAAACAAAAGGACTACTAAAATTACAACTATTGCTATTTGCCAAAAACCTATACTCATGACTAAACTTATATACAATTAATCTGTTTAAATAAATAATTTAATTGTCAGATTTGGGTGCTTGATCTATGGCTTTTTCAATTTCTGAGTAAATATCTTCTTTTTCTTTACTTAAGCTCTCTTTGTAAAATTTTCCTGTACCAAATATCGATGCGTCTATTGAAGAGGTATCAATAAGACCTGCCGAACTAAGTTCCTCTACAGATGGTAAATCAGATAAATTTTGAATATTAAAATGATTAAGAAAGCTTTCAGTAGTAGCATATTGAATGGGTTTTCCTGGAACATTTTTCCTTCCTGCAGGTCTTACCCAATCAAGTTCAAGTAAAATCTCCAATGTATTGGTAGCGAACGCTACGCCTCTAATTTCTTCAATTTCAGACCGTGTTACTGGTTGATGATAAACTATTATAGATAAAGTCTCTACAGCTGCTTTTGATAATTTCTTATGAGTTGATTTTTGTAAAGACATAGTTTTTGAAAGGTCTTCTGGTGTTCTGAAAGACCATTTGTTTCTAGAACAAACTAAATTAATTCCTCTATTATGATAGTCAATTTGAATATTTTTTAAAATTTTTTTTACATTTGTTGCATTGGGTACTCTTTTTTCAATAGTTTCTAAATCAATTGGTTCTTCTGCTGCAAATAAAATAGCTTCAACTTGTCTTTCTAATTTAGATAAATTTCTAGGAAATTTTATAATATTATCTTTTTTTGTCTTTTTGTTCATTTGTTGGACTTTCTAATTAAAAGAGTTTCAAATATATTTTTTTGCATTAAGTTTACCGATCCTTGTTTTGTTAATTCTAAGCTTGCAGCTAAAATCCCTGCATAACCTGATTTTCGCATATTTTTGTTCATAAAAAAGTTTTTTGGAATTAAATCTTTAATATCTTTCCAATTGTTTAATTCTTTAAAATTCTCTTGAATTTGTTTTATTCCTTCTTCAGTAGTCAAGACTGGTAATTTAGGAATATTTATTGATTTAAATGCTTTTTGAGTTTTGATGACAGCATAGGATTTTAAAAGCTCATAAAGAGTCACATCATAGATTGGGGTTTTTACTGATCTTATTCCGCCTTTCATACCTCGATAAAATATATTTACTCCTATTCTATTTTTTTTAAGCATTTGGTCTGATAATAACCTAATTAGTTCTAATTTTTTAAGTTGTAACTTTAATTTTTCTGCTACCTCCAAAGCTTTAAAGTCATCATCTTCATCTTCTGGTAATAAAAGTTTTGACTTAAGATAGGCCAACCAGGTAGCCATCAATAAAAATTCAGATGCAATTTCTAAATTAAGCCTATCTGACTCTTTTTTAATATAAATAAGAAATTCATCCGCAAGTTTTGTAATAGAAATTTGCGCCAAATCAACTTTTTGCTGTTTGGCAAGATCTAATAATACTTCCAAAGGTCCAGAATAATTTGGGATATTTACAGAAATTGAATTTTTTACAGTTGATTCCATAGTCTTATTTTATCTCAAAAATTTATAAAATTGTGATGTTTTTTTAATAGTAAAATTGTCAATTAGAGGCAATTCTTTTAACAGTCTTTTTGACTCTTGATATTTGCCTGAGCAATATAAGGCTAAATTACAGCCTGCTGCCAATGACCTTTTTGCATTTTCTATTAGATTAAATTTTAATGCTTTCATTGAAATATCATCAGAAATTAAAATTCCTTTAAACCCAATTTGTTTACGAATAATTTTTTTTATTAAATAAGGAGAATGAGTAACTACATTTTTAGAATCTATATTAGAAAACAAAATGTGGGCAGTCATTGCAAAATGAGAGTCCATTGTTTTAAAGCAACTAAAGTCAGTTTTGTTAAGGTTTTTATAACTTTTATTAACAATTGGTAGAGTCAAATGACTATCAGAAGATGCGCTTCCATGGCCAGGAATGTGCTTGATAACTGTACCAATTTTATTTGTTTTATAGGATTTAATGCACAATTTACCTAAAATTTTTATAATATTTAGATCATCAGAAAAAGTTCTTGGTGAAATAATTTTATGAGTATTTTTTTTTAAAATATCCAAAACTGGAACAGTATTTATATTTATTCCTAGTGTTTTAAAAACTGAAGATAATGAAAAAATATAATTTTTATAAACAGAAATCGCTAAACTTTTATTTTTTTTATAAAGTGACCCAAAAAAATTTTGAGAATATGGTTTATTATCAATGAATGAGGTTAGTCGGCAAACCGTACCACCCTCCTCATCAATTATAATGGGGTAGTTTTTATTATTAAAAATATTTTTAATAGATTCGATTAATTTTTTTGCTTGATAAAAATCTTTAATATTTCTTTTAAATAAGATTATACCCCAAGGTTTATAAGTTTTGAATAAATTCAATTCTTTCTTTGATAAAATAGTACCTGCAATACTTGTTATTAACGCTTTTGTTTTCATTTATTTTTATTAAACAATTTCCAAAATTTCCTTTGTGACTTTGATTTATCATCTTGATTGTAACCTGAGTTAAATTCAATTACATTATCAGTATCATTTTTTAAAACTGACAAGTTATTAGTTTGTTTGATTAATTCTTGATTTATATTTAGTCGATTTAAACTAATTAATTTTTTATTTTTTTTCGATAAATATTCGTTTACTACAAAATAAAAAAATAAACAAATTGATACAATCATAAATAGTGAAATTAAATTTTTTATCATTACATTTTAATAGGTAGGGAAACTCCGAGAATTTTCATTCCATTTTCAATTACAATAGCAACAAGTTGAATAATTATCAGTGAATTTAAATTCTTTATTTTACTGTCTTTAACAAATTTAAATTCTTCATTATCATTTCCTTTGCTCCAATAAGAGTGAAATAAAGTTGCTAAATCATACAAATAAAAAGTGATTCTATGTGGTTCTTGTTTTAATGATGCAAGATCAACTGTTTTTGACCAATCGAAAATTTTACGTAAAATTTTCCTTTCATAAATATTAAGATTGAAATTTTTTGCATCAACTTCAAAAGTATTATTTAAATTCAGCTTAAGATTTCTGAATAAAGAATTTATTCTAGCATAACAATACTGAATATAAAAAACTTGATTGTCTTTGTTTTTTTCTAAAACTTTACTAAAGTCAAAATCTAGTTCCATATCATTGCTTCTACTTAACATCATAAATCTAATGGAATCTTTGTCTACCTCACCTAATAAATCTTTAACAGATATAAAATCACCAGATCGTTTTGACATCTTATAAGGTTTCCCTTTTTTATATAATTTTACTAACTGACATACTTTACAATTTAATGTTGCTTTGTTTTCAGTTAACGCTTTTACTGCTGCGTTAATTCTTTTAATATATCCAGTGTGATCAGCACCAAGAATATTTATAAGAGAATTAAATTTTCTAGAAATCTTAAACGAATGATAACCAACATCAGATGCAAAATAAGTCCAAGAACCATCATTTTTTTGTAAAGCTCTATCTGTATCATCGCCAAAAACACTTGATTTAAAAATTAATCTTTTAATCTTTTTCCAATTTTTATCTTTTTCTCCTTTAGGTGCCTCAAGATAGCCTTCGACTACATAGTCGCGATCTTTTAGTTTATTTACAGCTTTTTCTACAATTTTATTTTTAATTAACTCACTTTCAAAAACAAAAATGTCATGAATAATACCAAGTTTTTTTAGATCATTTTTAATCATATCAAGAGAGAAAGTAATTGAGAGTTTGTGAAGATCGTCATAAATATCATCTAAATTTCCAAGATTGATTTTTGGTTTGGTTTTTATAATTTTTTTAGCTATATCTACGATATATTCACCAGGATAAAGATCTTTTTTATTTTTAAATTTTTCATTGAACTTAATTTCTCTTAATCTAAGAAAAACTGACTGAACAAAATTTGTTATTTGATTCCCGTGATCATTAACATAATATTCTTTAGTAACTTTGTTGCCGTTGAAAATTAATAAATTTGCTAAAACATCTCCAAATACAGCTCCTCTACAGTGACCGACGTGCATTGGCCCAGTTGGATTTGCCGAGACAAATTCTAGGTTATATTTATCATCTTTTAGATTTGAACCATATTTCTTTTTTTCTTTAATAATTTTATTTATTAATTGAGACAAAGCTTCTTTACTAATATTGATATTCAAAAATCCTGGTTTAGCAATATCTACTTTTGAAAAACTTTTCACATTATTTAATAATAAATCTTTCATACTTTTTGCTAAAAGTTCTGGATTTTTTTTGTTGGTTTTTGCCAAAACCATTGCAACATTACATGACAGATCATAATCAAACTTATCAGGTGGTATTTCTATAGTTATGCCACTTAGGGCATTAATATTAACTAGTTCTAATTTTTTAGCATTTTTAGTTATTAAGTCTTTTATTGTATTTAGGTATTGTTTAAAAATATTCATTTTATCGAATTATAAAGCTCAATTGCATATCTGTCAGTCATTCCAGCTATAAAATCACATATGCTTCTTTCTTTATTCTTTTTTGAAATAACTTTTTCTTTAAAGAATTTATTTGGGTTTTTTTTTATTAAAAAAAATAGTTTAGATATTATCTTTTTTCCTTTATTTGTTTTTTTAAGAACATCTTTATTAAAATACATATTATACTTCAAAAATTCTTTTAGAGATTGGTCAAATTCAAGCATTTTAGATGAAAAAGATACAAAGCAACTTTCTGACTTGTAGACATCATGAATATTTTTAGGTTTTGCCTTTTTGAGATTTTTTTTTGTATTAACAACAACATCTTTTACCATTTCATTAATTATATCCCTTATTATTTGTCTTAAAACTAAATCTTTATTTTTATTCTTCAATTTATTTTTATGTTTATAAACTATATCTGAGATTATGGGTAAGTCAGTTAATTGTTCTATTTTAAATAATTTTGCCTTTAACCCATCCTCCAGATCATGGCTATTATAGGCAATATCATCGGATAATGATGAAACTTGAGCTTCAAGAGAAGGTTGATTCTTAAAATTAATTTTTTTTTTAAAAAAATTTGTTCCTAAGATTTGATTAATAGGTTTTAGATCATAAACCGGTCCATTATGTTTGACCAATCCATCAATTGTTTCAAGACATAAATTTAAGCCTTTAAAATTATAATATTTATTTTCTAACAAAGTTACTATTCTTATGGTTTGAACATTGTGGTCAAATCCTCCATTAACGTGCATGCATTCATTTAATATCTCTTCACCAGCGTGACCGAAGGGAGTATGACCTAAATCATGAGCAAGGCTTAAAGTTTCGCATAAGTCTTCGTTAAGTTTGAATATTTTTGCTAAAGTTCTAGCAATTTGTGAAACCTCAAGTGAATGGGTAATTCTTGTTCTATAATGATCACTTGTGGTATTTACAAAAACTTGAGTTTTATGTTTAAGTCTTCTGAATGCAGTTGAATGTATGATTCTATCTCTGTCTCTTTGAAAATCATTTCTGAAATGACTTTTTGGCTCATAATGTATTCTTCTTGAATTAAGCGGGATAGATAATTTTGATTTTTTTTGCATAAACTGACCTTAAACTGTATACTACATTAATATGACTAAAAAAATAGAATTCACTAAAAGTGCAACTGAACAAATTAAAAAAATTGTTTTAGAAAACGGATCTAAAACATACTTTAGAATTTCTGTAAAAGGTGGTGGCTGTTCAGGATTTAAATATAGTTTTACTTTTGATAAGAAGCTCAAACCAAATGATAACATTTTCGAAAAAACCGTTATTGATAATAATTCATTAGATTTAATTAATGGATCAGTAGTAGATTATAAAAAAGAGATGATCGGTAATTCTTTTATAATTAAAAACCCAAAAGCTCAGTCTTCCTGTGGTTGTGGTCTATCTTTTTCTGTTTGATGAAAATTTCATCTTGGAATGTTAACTCTGTTAGAGCAAGAATAGAAAATATTATAAAATATTTAAAAGACTCCTCTCCAGATGTACTAATGATTCAGGAAATCAAAACTGAAGATAAAAATTTTCCGTATGAAGTTATTAAAGACTCAGGTTATGAAAGCTACGTTTTTGGACAAAAGAGTTATAATGGAGTAGCTTTTTTGTCTAAAAAGAAAATAGATAAAATTAATAAAAATTCTTTTAAAGATAAATATAATCAATCAAGAATAATAGAAGCCAACATTGAAAATAAATCAAAGGAAATTAAATTAATTAATATATATGTCCCAAATGGAAATCCAATAAATACTGAAAAGTACGAATATAAAAAAATTTGGTTAAATACTTTTATCAAGGAAATAAAAAATAAGCTTATGAAAAATAAAAATATTATTATAGGTGGTGATTTCAATGTAATACCAGAGGAAATTGACGTTTATAATTATAAAAAATATGAAAATGATGCTCTTTTTAAACTCGAAATAAGAAAAAAATTTAGAGAATTAATTAATCTAGGGTTTCAAGATATTTATAGGTTTTTAAATAAAGAAAAAACGGATTATACATTTTGGGATTATATGGCCGGTTCTTGGCAAAAAAATTATGGCATGAGAATTGATCATTTTCTGGTATCTAACAGCCTATTAAGTCAAATTAAAACAGTAAATATTAATAAAAAACCAAGGGGTAAAGTCAAACCGTCAGACCACACTCCAATTGAAATAGAGATTAGTTAACTCTACCATAGATGTCTTTATATCTCACGATATCGGTTTCTTTAAGAATCGAACCTAATTGAGCTTCCATTATCTTTACTGGTTTTTTACTGGGATTATGAATTCGATGAATTGCTCCTTGAGGAATAAATATTGTTTCTTTAGGTTTTCGTAAGATGAGTTTTTTATTTAATGTAATTCTTGGAATGCCTTGTGTAACTACCCAATGCTCAGATCTATGAAAATGTTTTTGCAAACTCAAAGTTCCTTTTGGTTTTACATAAATCTCCTTTATTAAAAAATTATTTCCATTAAATAAATTGGTATATTTACCCCATGGTCTGTAAAAGATATTTTTTTTATTAAAATATTTTTTTTTATTATTATTGTACATTAAAAGAATTTCTCTCCAACTTCCTAGGTCAGACCAATTAATATTTAGTTTAATGGCATTTATATTTTTAATTTTTTCTAAAATTGCAAAATCAAAAGATTTTGATTGATTTTTAATAAATGCATTTTTATTTAAATAACAAATATTATTTTTAGTTTTGCTTTTGTTTATGGACTTGAGAGAATAACGATACATATTTTTTTGATACTTTTTAAAATTATTTATAACAGAGTCTTTTCTAATGAAAAACATTCCAGAATTCCAATAACCTCCTTTTTTAATTATTTTATTAGCTTTTGAGCTATTGGGTTTTTCAAGAAATTTAGTTACCTTATTTAAGTTTTTTTTATATTTTTTTGTCATAAAATATCCAAATTGATCAGACGGCATGTTTGGTTTTATACCAAAAATAAAAATATTTTTGTCTGTGAGATGTTTTTTATTTTTTTTAATTTCATTATTAAATGAACCTGTTTTTTCAATTAAATGGTCAGCAGATAAGAAAATTAGAGGCTGTTTGTCGGGAATATCTTTTATAAGAGCTGAGGAAAGAATAGCTGGAGCTGTATTTTTTTTTGCTGGTTCTAAAATAATTTTATATTTTCTGATCTTATGTCTCCTCAAGTGATTTTTAATTTCTTTAAGGTATTTTGAATTAGTGCTAATTATGGGAGAGTCAAATAAGGAAATTTTAGTTCTTTCTAAAGTTTTTCCTAGTAATGTCCAGCCTCCAAAATCTATAAACTGTTTAGCTTGTTTTTTTTTTGAATTAGGCCATAACCTTGTTCCAGCCCCTCCACATAAAATAACGGGTCTAATCTTCATCAAATCTTAGAGTATTCTTTAACTTCTTTTTTCTTTCCTGGATGAGTAGGAGCACCAAGATAAGCCGGACCAACTGTTTGAGCATACTTCCAAAGCGTACCTGAACCAAAAGAGGTTTTTTTGGCTTTCCATTTTTTCTTTCTGGAAGCTAACTGGGCTTTAGTTAATCTAACATTTATCACTCCTTTTTTTGCATCTATGTCAATTATATCTCCATTCTTCAGAAGAGCTATTGGACCACCCAAAGCTGCTTCTGGACCAACGTGGCCAACACAGAAACCTCTAGTGGCTCCAGAAAATCTTCCGTCTGTTATTAATGCAACTTTTTCTCCTTTTCCCTGGCCATAAATTGCACCAGTTGTTGATAACATTTCTCTCATGCCTGGTCCCCCTCTAGGCCCTTCATATCTAATTATAATTATGTCGCCATCTTTATATTTCTTAGATTGAACTGCTTTCATTGCGTCCTCTTCATTATCAAAACATCTAGCTTTACCAGTAAATTGTAATTTTTTTAAACCCGCTATTTTTACAATTGCTCCTTCAGGGGCTAAGTTGCCTTTTAATCCAACAACACCGCCATCTGGAGACAAAGGATTATTAAATGCTCTCAAAACTTTTTGATTAGGATTAAATTCAACATTTTTTAAATTTTCTTTCATAGTTTGACCAGTAACAGTCATACAGTCTCCGTGAATAAAACCACCTTCAAATAAAGTTTTTAACAACATTGGAACTCCCCCAGCCTCCCACATATCTTTTGCAACATATTTTCCTCCTGGTTTTAAATCTGCAAGGTATGGAGTTTTTTTGAATATTTTTGCAACATCCATTAAGTCAAATTTAACTCCTATCTCATTTGCTAAAGCAGGTAAATGAAGAGCTGCATTTGTTGAGCCACCAGTAGCAGCTACTATTGTTGCAGCATTTTCTAAAGATTTTTTTGTTACTATAGTTCTCGGTTTTAAATTTTTTTCCAGTAAATTCATAACTGTTTTGCCGCTTTCAAATGCATACTTGTCCCTTTCTTCATATGGAGCAGGGGTACCAGCAGAATAAGGTAAAGCTAAACCTATTGCTTCAGATACACATGCCATAGTATTAGCGGTGAATTGACCGCCGCATGCACCAGCACTGGGACATGCAACTAATTCTAATTCTTTAAGTTCTTCTAATGACATTGAACCAGACGAATGCTTTCCTACAGCTTCAAAGACATCAACTACAGTAACATCCTTACCTTTATATTTTCCAGGTAATATTGAGCCACCATAAATAAAGACACTTGGAACATTCAATCTCAGCATGGACATCATTAAACCTGGTAAAGATTTATCACAACCTGCTATTCCGACTAAAGCATCATAACAATGTCCTCTTACAGTCAACTCTGCAGAGTCAGCTATTATCTCTCTAGAAATTAAAGATGATTTCATTCCCTCATGACCCATCGCAATACCATCAGTAACAGTAATTGTGCAGAATTCTCTTGGGGTTCCTCCATGTTGTTTGACACCTTTTTTAACAGACTGAGCCTGTCTCATTAGAGCTGTATTACAAGGAGCAGCTTCGTTCCAAGTTGATACTACTCCCACAAAAGGTTTTGCGACATCTTCCTCTGTTTCACCCATTGCGTAATAAAAAGATCGGTGGGGAGCTCTATCTGGTCCTAGAGATGTATGACGACTAGGTAATTTTTTTTTATTTATTTTAGACATATTTAATTTATACTTGACACAATACTTCTTAATTTTCCATCTTCAACAGTTAATTCTTTTACTAATTTTTTGTCATTTTGAACAATCTCTTTAGGCGCGTTTTTAATATAGGCCTTATTTTTGAGCTTATCATTTAGGTTTTCGATTTGTTTGTTTATTCTTTCTATCTTTTGAATAATTCTCTCTTTTTGAGAGGCTAAATCCACATCTTCACTAAAACTGAGTGAAAGTTTTTCTTTCAAAACCAAAATATCAATAGAATTTTTATCATTTATTTGCCTTTTTACGATACCGTTTATTCTTCCTACTTGCTTAATTAGACTTAAATTATCATTTATTAAATTTCCAAGTTTTTTAGGTTTATCAGAAAAAGAAACATCACAAAAAAGTTTAGGTGTAATCTTTAATTCAGCTTTAGTGGATCTGATATTAGAAATTAGTTCTATTAGATTATTAATGTTGATTTGATTTTTGTTAAATCTTTTTATATTTGTGTAATTAGGCCAAGTAGATAAGATCAAATCTTTTTTAAATACAGCCTTATATTTATTTTTAGACCAAACTGACTCAGTAAAAAATGGTATAAAAGGATGTAAAATCTTTAAAATATTAGCCATCATAAATGATGAAAATAATTTTGCTTCATTTATTTCAGACTTATTTCTTGAATTAAAGATAGGTTTTAAAAACTCTAAATACCAATCACAATAAGAGTGCCACACAAACTGATATGCGTATTTAGCTGCTTCATCAAATCTAAAAGCTTCTATGTTTTTTGATACTAAGTTTTGAGCTTTAATAAATTCATTAAATATCCATTGATTAATTGGAAGTTTTATAGATTTTAAGCTAACTCGTTTATTTAGAAGGCAATTATTAAGTTTTAAAAAATTATTTGCACTCCAAATTTTTGTTATAAAATTTCTGTTTCCAGTTACTCTATCTTTTGATAATTTTACATCTCTTCCTGGGGAAGCCATTGAAATTAAAGTAAATCTTAAGCTATCTGCACCAAATTCATTTATTAGTTCAAGTGGATCAATTACGTTTCCTTTTGACTTCGACATTTTTTGTCCTTTTTCATCCCGCACTAAAGCGTGAACATAAACTTTATAAAATGGTGTCAGCTTATTAAAATAATTACCCATCATAAGCATTCTAGCTACCCAGAAAAAAATTATGTCAAAGCCTGTAACTAATACTGAAGTGGGATAAAATTTTGATAATTCTTTTGTTTTAGTGGGCCATCCTAATGTAGCAAATGGCCATAAAGCAGAAGAGAACCAAGTATCTAAAACGTCTGTTTCTTGTTTTAAACTGAATTTTTTATTTTTATTTTTTTTCTTTGCCAGATTAAGTGCATCTTTTTCATTTTCAGCAACATAAATATTATTATTATTATCATACCAAGCTGGAATTCTGTGTCCCCACCAAATTTGACGTGATATACACCAAGGTTCAATATTTTTCATCCAGAGAAAAAAAGTCTTAGTCCAATTACTTGGAAAAAAAGAAGTTTTACCTTCTGTTACTATTTTGATAGATTTTTTCGATAATTTTTTAGCATCTACAAACCATTGTTCGGTTAAAAGTGGTTCTATAACTGAATTTGATCTATCTCCATAAGGAACTTTATTTTTAATATTTTCAATTTTAACCAAATTGCCATTTTCTTTAAGTTGTTTTATTAAAAGTTTTCTCACTTCAAATCTATCCAGACCTACAAATTCTCTAATTCCATTTTCGTTTATTGTTCCGTTTTTTTCAAAGATATTTATGATTTCTAATTTGTTTCTTTTGCCAACTTGGTAGTCATTAAAATCATGAGCCGGGGTTATTTTAACGGCTCCAGAACCCTGCTCAGGATCCGCATAATTATCTCCAATTACTTTAACTAATCTATTAACTATTGGAATTTTTACTTTTTTCCCTATCAGATTTAAATATCTTGAGTCTTTTGGATTTACCGCAACGGCAGTGTCTCCCATCATAGTTTCAGGTCTTGTGGTTGCTATTGTAATCCTTGTTTCTGAATTTTCTAATTGATAATCGATATAGTATAATTGAGACTGAACATCTTTTTTTATTACCTCTAAATCTGAAATAGCAGTCTGTAACTGTGTGTCCCAATTTACAAGTTTTTTATCCTTATAGATTAATTGATTTTTATAAAGATCTACAAATACTTTTATTACTGCTTTAGACAGATCATTATCCATTGTGAACCTTGTTCTTGACCAATCACAAGAACAACCTAATTTTTTTAATTGATCTAAAATTATCCCACCTGACTCATCTTTCCATTTCCAAACTCTTTCAATAAATTTTTCTCTACCTAAGTCATTTTTTTTAATGCCTTCTTTTTGAAGGTTTTTTTCTACAACAGCTTGAGTGGCTATTCCTGCGTGATCAGTTCCTGGCTGCCAAAGAGTTTCAAAATTTCTCATTCTATAAAATCTAACTAAAACATCTTGAAGGCTGTTATTTAAAGCATGTCCCATATGTAATTTTCCGGTAACATTTGGAGGAGGAATTACTATAGAAAATTTTTTTTTAGTCTTCGATTTTTTGGGTTTAAATAAACCTTTTTTGATCCAAAAATC
>CENP01019940.1_pt1 | contig 21594 bp, 22 predicted proteins | sample 361281 | NCBI WGS metagenome assembly CENP01 (sample SAMEA2591122, study PRJEB7988) | marine metagenome | biome: marine biome (ENVO:00000447); feature: deep chlorophyll maximum layer (ENVO:xxxxxxxx); material: saline water (ENVO:00002010), including plankton (ENVO:xxxxxxxx) | depth 70 m | reverse complement strand
GAATACGAATACGAAGATAAAAATAGGGTAAATTTTAAGAATAATATCTATTTAGGAACAATTAGTAGAGTTGAACCCTCGCTCCAAGCAGCATTTGTAGACTTTGGAAGAGTCAAGCACGGCTTTTTAGCATTCAATGATATACAGTCCGACTATTACCAAATTCCATCAGCAGACAAAGAAAAATTAAAAAATGTGGAAGAAAAAATACGTGAAGATTTAAAAAATACAAATTTAGAGGAAATAAATACTAGTCAAGAAAACGTAAATCATAATGAAAAAAATGAAAACACAGAGGAACTAAACAAAACTTCTAATAGTGAAGTCGCAGATAAAAAAAGTAATTATAGGGAAAAACTTAAAAATACTTATGGGCTAAAAAAATACAGAATACAGGAAGTAATAAAACCTGGCCAAGTTATTTTGATACAAGTTTTAAAAGAAGAGAGAGGTCAAAAAGGAGCGGCACTAACTACTTTTATATCATTAGCTGGAAAATATATGGTTCTAATGCCTAACACTGCTAAAGGGGGTGGAATATCAAGAAAAATATTTAATTCTAATGATAGACAAAAAATAAGAGAAATTCTTAATAAAATCGAAATACCTAAGAGTATGGGAGTTATAGTTAGAACAGCTGGAGCAAATAAAACAAAAAACGAAATTGAAAAAGACTTTCAGAATACTTTAAAAACCTGGGAAGAAATTAAAGATAAAGCAGTTGTCTCTAATGCTCCTTCTATAATTTATGAGGAGGGAGATATTATCAAAAGAGCTTTGAGAGACATTTATGACAATGAAACAAAATATATCTATGTTGATGGAAATGAGGGCTATCAAAAAACTAAAAAATTTATGAAGGAATTAATGCCTAAAAATGCAAAATATGTAAAGAAATATAGAGGCAAAATACCTTTATTCCATGATGCATTAATTGAAAAAGAACTTAATAATATTTTCGAACCAACCGTTAAGCTTAAATCGGGAGGTTATTTAGTCATAAACCCTACCGAAGCTTTAGTGGCTGTAGATATTAATTCCGGACAATCAACTAAACAGATGAATATCGAAAAAACTGCTCTCAATACGAATCTTGAAGCCGCAGAAGAAATTTGCAGACAAATTAAATTAAGAGATCTTTCTGGTCTTATAGTAATTGATTTTATAGATATGTTAAATTTTTATAACAAAAGAACAGTTGAAAAAAAAATGAGAGAGTGTGTTAGAAAAGATAGAGCAAGAATACAAATTGGAAAAATTAGTAATTTTGGTTTACTTGAAATGACTAGACAACGGCTAAGAGAGGGTTCAATAAAATGGGAAACAATATTATCTTTAGAATCTTTTTCTCAAAAAATTGTGAAAAAAATTGAAATGCTTGCGTTTAACAATAAGATTAAAATTATTAAAGCATATGTTCCTGAAAAGGTAAAATTATACATAGAAACTAATTTATCTAAAGAGTTAAGCTATTTTCAAAAAAAATACTCTTATAAAATAGAACTAACTGAAAAAGCTGAATTTATTATTCCTGAATACAAAATTGAATTATTAAATAAGTCAAAGAAAATCATAAATAAGTTTGAACATATCAGTCAAATTAAAAATTCTAATTTTCAAAATGAAAAGGTTTTTAAAACCTCAAAAGGTGATAAGAAAAATCCAAAAATTTTAACAAAAAAAATTAAAGATAAAGATGAAATCAAGAGAGATAAAAAACCAAGAACGCTTTGGATAAGAAAGAAAAAAGCTAGCTGATTAAACCTTTTTTTGGAGAAGAAGCGTTTGCAAAATAACTTTTTTTCATCCGTCCAGATAAAAATGATTTTCTTCCAGAAATAACCGCTAGTTTAAATGCTTCTGCCATTTGAATTGGATTTTTTGCTAATGCGATAGCTGAATTAATCAAAACTCCATCACATCCCATTTCCATTGCAATAGTAGCATCAGAAGCAGTTCCAATACCCGCATCAATGATCACAGGAATTTTAGACTGTTTTATTATTAAAGAGATATTTAGTTTATTATGTATTCCTAAACCTGAGCCTATAGGTGCAGCTAAAGGCATTATTGCTGAGGCACCCATATCCTCAAGTTTTTTTGCATGTAGAGGATCGTCGGTACAATAAACTAAAACTTTAAAACCTTCCTTTACTAGAACCTTAGTAGTTTTAAGTGTTTCTATCATTTCAGGGTATAAAGTTTTTTTGTCACCAAGTATTTCTAGTTTTACCATTTTCCAACCCCCTATTTCTCTAGCCAATCTTAAAGTTCTTAAAGCATCTTCAGAGTTAAAGCATCCAGCTGTATTTGGAAGATAAGAAATTTTTTTTGGGTTTATGTAGTCCATTAATAAAGGTTTTTTTTTATCAGCTATGTTTACTCTTCTTACTGCAACAGTAACCATATCTGCTCCGGATGATTGAATCGCTTTTGCTGTTTCTTTAAGATTTTTATATTTCCCTGTGCCCACTATCAATCTTGACTTGAGAATTTTTTTATCTATTTTAAATATATCTTTTTTCATCTACCCTCCTCCAATAAATTGGACTATCTCAATTTTATCATTATGATTTAATTTTTTACTGTTGTATTGGTTTTGAGGTAAAATCTTGCCATTAAGTTCTATAGCAACCTTTTTTCTATTTAGTTTGTATTTTTTTAACACATCTATTACTGAAAAATTTTGCTTTAAAGCTATTTTTCTTCCATTTATTTGAATTTTTGCCATAATTTAGTAATCTATTTTATTTATATCAAGTTATGTCTAATATTTTAATTATAAACGGACCCAATCTTAACCTATTAGGTGAAAGGGAAAAAGACAAATATGGTAACACCTCACTAGAGGAAATTAAAAAAAACTGTTTATCTTTTTCAAAAACACACAATATTAATCTAACTTTTTTTCAATCCAATATAGAAGGTGAAATTGTAAATGAAATACAAAAAGCTAGGGATAATCAAAATTGTTTAATTATTAATGCTGGTGGATACACCCATACCTCAGTAGCAATTCATGATGCGCTTAAAATAATAAATATTCCAATAATTGAACTGCACATAACAAATATTTTTAGAAGGGAAGATTTTAGGCATAAGTCTTTGATTAGCAATTTAGCAGATGGTATAATATGTGGTTTAGGTGTTAAAGGCTATACTTTAGCTTTAAAAGCTTCTATAGATTTGATAGCAAAATGAAAATTGATAAAAAATTAATTAAAGAACTTGTAAACTGTTTAAGTGAGTTTAATATTTCTGAAATTGAGTACCAAGATGGAGACAAAAAAATAAAAGTTTCTAAAGCCCAAAAGATTTCTCCAGAAAAAAATGTAACTGGCGCGATGGTTTCTCCTAATAAAAGTGTATTAACAGATAATAGTGAGCAAAAAGGTACCAGAGTTAAATCGCCAATAATAGGCACAGCATATTTGTCTTCTGAACCTGGGGCAAAAAAATTTGTAGAAGTTGGTGATAAAATAAAAAAAGGTCAAACAGTGATGATAGTTGAAGCAATGAAAACAATGAACCATGTACCTTCATCTGCAGATGGAACTGTAAAAAAAATTATGGTGAATGATGGTCAACCTGTTGAATTCGGACAAACTCTTGTAATTTTAGATTAAATAATGTTTAAAAAAGTATTAATAGCTAATAGAGGTGAGATAGCTGTTCGAGTTATAAGGGCCTGTAAAGAGTGGGGAATTAATACTGTTGCAGTTCATTCGGACGTGGACTCTGATTCAATGCATGTCAGATTAGCTGATGAAAGTGTTTGTATAGGATCTCACCAACCTCAAAATAGTTATTTAAATATTTCAGCTTTAATGTCTGCTGTTGATTTAACTGGAGCTGAAGCGATACATCCTGGTTACGGTTTTCTATCAGAAAATGCAAAATTTGCAGAAATTGTGAAAAAACACGGAATTAAATTTATTGGACCTAGCTCAAAACTTATTGGAGAAATGGGTGATAAAATTCAAGCTAAAATAATTGCAAAAAAGAACGGTTTACCTGTAATTGAAGGATCTGATGGAGCAGTAAAGTCTTATGAGGAAGCAAAAAGTTTATGTAATGAAATCGGTTATCCAATTCTGATTAAAGCTGCTGCAGGTGGTGGTGGGAAAGGAATGAAAATTGTAAATGATGAGTCTAACCTTTCAGAGTTATTTTCGTTAGCAAAAAACGAGGCAAAAAAATATTTTGGTAACGATGAATTATATATTGAAAAATACTTTAGAAATCCAAGACACATCGAAGTTCAAATCATGTCTGGTAAAAATAGGACAATACAATTAGGAGAAAGAGATTGCTCAGTGCAAAGAAGACATCAAAAATTAATTGAAGAAACTCCGAGCCCAGTTCTTACAGAAGAACAAAGAACGGATTTGTTAAACAAGACAGTAAAAATGGTTGAAAACATTGGTTATGAAGGTGCTGGTACGGTTGAATTTATTTATGAAAACGGAAAATTTTATTTCCTTGAAATGAATACAAGAGTTCAAGTTGAACATCCTGTGACAGAAGTACAGACTGGTATAGACATTGTAAAAGAACAGCTTTGGATCGCTTTCACAGGAAATACAGCACTTAAACAAAATGATATAAATCCTAGAGGTCATACTATTGAATGTCGAATTAATGCTGAAGACCCCTCTAAAGACTTTCAACCTAGCCCTGGCACAATATCAGTTTGTCACCAACCATCAGGTTTCAGAACAAGAGTTGATGGGTCCATTTTTCAGGGTTGTAAAGTGACACCTTATTATGACAGCCTAATCGCTAAAGTAATATGTAAAGGTAGAAATAGAACAGAAGCTATACAAAGAACATTGAGATCATTAGATGAATTTGTATTAGAAGGAATAACAACTACTATAGGGTTACATAAAAAGATATTAAAACATAAAAAATTTCAAGACTCTTCATTTGATACTAACTGGTTAGGGAAAGAAAAATTTTTTTAAACACTATCACAACTTACTAACCAAATATCATATATTGCATGATCTATTGGAGCTAATGAGGGATTAGATGAAAAAGTCCATCCATTAAAGATAAAAACTTTTTCGTTTTGATTTTCCGATATATCTCTTACTTGTATATAAGCTACTGAATTATTTTTAGTTTTGGAAAGATCAGATACTCCACATTTCAAAGCTTTGATCTCTAACAGACCGAATTTTGCAGTTTCTCCGAGTCTAATCTTAATTGGTATTGTTTTAGCTGTTATTTTATCCAATCCAATTAAATTTACAAATTTTATATTATCTTTTTTTTTGTTAATAACTTTTCTTTTTTTTATTATTGTATTAGAATTAGATACAGTATCTTTTTCATTTTCTAAATTCTCATAACTTGGTTCTAAATTTTCTAAATTTATGATTGGAGCCGTAAGGATTTTATCTTCAGCATTTAAACTTGTTAATGAAATAAAGAATAAAATAGGTAAAAAATTAATTTTTCCAAGTTTCATAATTTTTAAATTTTATCTTCTTCGATATTCTGCTGGGTTTATAAGCTTTGTCAGAACCAGATAAGTTTTCAGAGTGATTTTTCTGCCAATCATATTTTTTTTGCGAGGCAGAAGGTATTTCATTTACAGTATGATGCATCCATAGAAACCAATCTGAGGTGATTTTTGTAGCTTCGATGTCCTTAGAATAAATGACCCATCTATCATCTTTTTTATTCTTATAATATTTATTACCACTTTCATCTTTTCCCACATATTTCCCAGAAAATAAAGTTTTAAGAAAAGTTCCAAAGGTATTTCTGTTCCACCAAGTAAAAATTTGTTTTAATCCTAACATACTAAATCCACACAATTTATAATTGTATTATTATATTATAGACACTTACTACAATTTATATATATGTTCAATTATCAGATTCATCAAAAAAAAATGAAAAAATATATAGTTGAAACTTATTATACCTGCACTTTTAAAACTGTTCATAATCTAAATGAATTGAGCGAAAAATCTATGTCAGAAATTGACAAAAGAGATGATGGGACAGTCGAAGTTATAGAGGTCAAATTAAATAATAGAAAAACCAAGAAAATAGGAGAAAACAATCCTGAGGGTAATAAAAAAGAGGAAAAAGTCGAAATTATAGATAAAGATATCCAGAAAAAAGTAAATAATTTAGTTAAAAATAAAACAGAAGTTCAAAATAAAATACAAAACAAATTAGGAAGTAGATTTAAAATGCCTGACAGAAGAAAAGGCTATATACAAAAAGCTTCTATAGGTGAACATAAGATATATCTTCATACCGGAGAGTATGATGATGGAAAAATCGGTGAAATTTTTATAGATACAAATAAAGAAGGTGAATTAGTAAAAGCTTTGATGAATAACTTCGCAATTGCAATCTCTTTGGGTTTGCAATACGGAGTGCCGCTAGATGAATTTGTCGATGCATTTATAGATACTAAATTTGAACCCTCTGGAAAAGTAGATGGAAATGATAGAATTTTGAGCGCAACTTCGATTTTAGACTATGTTTTTAGAGAGCTTGCTATCTCTTATTTGGGAAAAGAAGATTTAGCACATACTCCCTCTATTTCTAAGATTCAAAATAATGATAATATCAACGGTGATGATAAGTTCCTTAAAATTGTCAAAAATATCACTTCTAAAGGTTTTGTAAGAAGTAATTATGAAGAAAAGTTAGTCGACTTGAGTGATATTCGTTTAAATTTGAAATCAAAAAACTAATTTTTTTTAATATCTTTTTTAATACTAAGCTCTTTTAACTGTTTATCATCTACATTGGAAGGGGCCATCATCATAAGATCTTGTGCATTTTGATTCATAGGAAACAAAGTCACCTCTCGTATATTTTTTTCATTAGCCAATAACATTACAATTCTATCAACTCCAGGTGCAATCCCCCCGTGAGGTGGTGCTCCAAAACTTAGTGCGTTTATCATTCCGCTAAATTTTTCATTTACATCATTTTTTTCATATCCAGCTATAGAGAAAAGTTTATACATTAATTCGGGTATGTGATTTCTGATAGCTCCTGAAGATAGCTCAACACCGTTACATACAATATCATATTGATATGCTTTGATATTTAACGGATTTTTAAGATCTAATTTTTCTATATCTCCTTGAGGCATAGAGAAAGGGTTGTGGCTAAACTTAATTTTTTTTGTTTGCTCATCTACCTCAAACATAGGATAATCAACAATCCAACAAAAAGCGAATTGATTTTGGTTTATTAAATTTAATTCCTTTGCAATTTTATCTCTTGAAAGAGATAAAATTCTTTCAATTTCATTAACCCCGCCACAAGCCATAAATATACTGTCACCAATATCTAACTCACAGTTTTTCATTAACTCTTTAAGAGAGGCTTCACTAAAAAATTTTCCAATTGGGCCTTTAGCTGAAATTTTTTCTGTCTTTTCTATTGTAAAATAAGCTAATCCTGATGCACCTTGTTCTTTAGCCCATTTGTCAATATTATCAAAAAAACTTCTAGGTTTATCTTTAGTATTTTTTGTAACAATGCATCTTACCTTAGACCCTTTTGATATTAATTTTTTAAAAATATCAAATTTTACATCATCTCTTGTAAATATATTTGTTATATCTTTTATTATCAAAGGATTTCTTAAGTCAGGTTTATCTGTACCATAGCAAAGCATTGCTTCTTCATAAGGAATTTTTGGAAATTTAGCTTTTAAAATTTTTTTTGTAGAAAATTTTTTAAATAAGTTAACCATCAAAGTTTCGATAACCTCAAATACATCTTCCTGCTCTACAAAAGACATTTCCAAGTCTAATTGATAAAACTCGCCCGGACTTCTATCTGCCCTTGCGTCTTCATCTCTGAAACAAGGTGCTATCTGAAAATATTTATCAAAACCAGAAACCATTATTAATTGTTTAAATTGTTGTGGTGCTTGTGGTAATGCATAAAATTTTCCGGGGTTTAAACGGCTTGGTACTAAAAAATCTCTAGCACCCTCAGGGCTTGATGAAGTCAAAATTGGTGTTTGAAATTCCAAAAAACCTAATTTTAACATTTCAGATCTTATAAATGATATAACTTTTGATCTTAGCACAATATTTTTATGCATTGCATCTCTTCTTAAATCTAAAAATCTATATTTTAATCTAATATCCTCTGGATAATCTTGTTCACCAAAAACAGGCATTGGTAAGTCATTAGCCTCTGCTAAAATTTTAACAGTTTGAATACTTACTTCTATTTTTCCAGTAGATAATTCTAAATTCTCAGTGCCCTTTTCTCTTTTGACAACTTTGCCGATAACACTTATTACAGACTCTGGTCTAATTTTTTCAAGCGTTTTAAAAAATTTATTACTATTTTCAACAACACATTGGGTTAATCCAAAATGATCTCTCAGATCTATAAATAATAAATTTCCATGGTCTCTTTTTCGGTGCACCCATCCAGATAAAGTTACAACTTTATTATTTTCATTTTCTGTTAGTTCTGAACAATTATGAGTTCTATATTTATTCATCAAATAGTACTTTTTTTATTAAATTAATATTTACCGATTTTCCAGTAGATAAAGATAAACTGTCAATATCTTTGGTAAATTTTAATATTTTTTCATAAGATCGCTCAATATTTTTGATAATAAATTCTAAATTTTTTTTGTTTAGTTCAATCTGTTTATCAGAGAAAGTTTTGGATATTATGACTCTTATAAGGTCATCGGTAGGCAGACTAATCTGAATTTCCATAAAACTGTTAAGCCGAGATTTTAAATCGATCAAATTAATGTTTAAGTTTTTAACACTTTTTATAGAATTTATTATTAAAATCTTATTTAATTGTGAAACTTGATTTATAAATGAGTAAAGTAAATTTTCATCAATATTTGAATTATAATTTTCTATCACTATGCAATCATAATTTTCTATCAAATTATTTATTTTTTCGTCAAAATTATTTGAATTTATTGAAAGTAATTTTAATTTTTTACCAAGAATATTTATTAAATGGGTCTTGCCGCAACCGCTAGGTCCAAATATATTTATTTTTTTATCAGTCCATTTTGGCCAGCTCTCGATTAATTTATAGGCTTCAAAATTATTTTTTGAAACAAAAAAATCTTTTTCAAAATATGTTGTTTTGAAAGGAAATTTAAAAACTAATTGATTCAATTTATTTTAACCTCGCGCTCCACTGATTATTTTTAAATTTAATTTTTAGTCCTTTTTCAATTAGTTTTTCTTTAATCTTATTAATTTTGCCGTAATACTTTATATTCACATAAGCATATTTATTATTAAATTCTCTGACATTAAAATTTTCCACCAGATCGATTTCATTCAAAATATTTTGGAATAAAAACAAATCATTAATATTTTTTAGAGAAAAATTAACATTTAAAAAAGACGGGGTACCAATATCTATTATATTTTGTGACTTAACCAGTTCAAGGATTTCCTTTTTTAAAAATATTAAAATATCCCGATATTCAATTTTTTCAGCCATATTATTTGTCAAGCTGAGGTTTCGTATTATTTTTTTTGAGGAAATAGTTCCTTTTAAAAAAAATTTTGTTTTTTCCTTGTTGTAATCAATTATTATGAAAAGATTATCTTTTTCATTATCTTTATCAAAAATATTATTTAAATTAATTGTTTCTAGATTATTTTGATTGTTTTTAATTATTTCGATGGTTTCTAAGTTTTCAAAAGGAAACAAATATTCAATATTTTCAGTTTTTTTGTCTACTTTTTTTTTTAACCAATTTTCGTAGAAGAAATTATTATCATAAATAAATATTTCCTCATTTAATATTAAAACTGGTAAAATTTTTAAAATCTTGCCACTTACATCACTATATCTAATATTTTTTTGACTGTAAAAATTATACATTTTATCTCTTTTAAAATATAAATTTATTATTTCAAAATTCTGATTTTTTTGATCTTTATTTTTTACTATTTGATAATGAGAAACTAAATTTTTAATATTTCTAAGATTTGTATTTTTTAATTTTATGAAATCCTTCTCTAGTAATATTTTGCTGTTTAGCTTTTCAAATCCTTTTTTAAAAGCTATGTTTATTAATTCTTCTTTATTTTTAAAGGCATTTTTATCTACCTCTATATTATTAACAGTAAAAATACTCTCAACACATAAAACATTTCCAGTTTTGAATAAAATGATTACAATAATAAATATAAATTTTATATTTTTCATATTTTATTAATTATCATTATTATTCATGAAAAAAAAACTCTATAGTTATAAAAATAGCGGCGTAAATATTTCTTTGGGAAATAAATTCGTTAAACATGTTGGTAAACTAACTAAAAAAAATGTCAAAAAAGCGAACTTAAGTGAGATAGGCACATTTGCCTCTTTTTATGATATAAATCATCTAGGCATAAAAGACCCGGTAATTGTCTCTTGTACGGATGGTGTTGGGACAAAATTAGAATTATCAGATAAATACAACAAATTAAATACAATAGGTATCGATCTTGTAGCAATGTGTGTAAATGATCTGATTGTTCAAGGAGCAAAACCATTATTTTTTTTAGACTATATTGCTATAGATAAAATTAAATTTTCAAAATTAAAAAAAATTTTAAACGGAATTTTAAAAGGGTGCAAATTAGCTGGCTGCTCACTAGTAGGAGGTGAAACCGCTGAAATGCCAGGGATATATAAAAAAAATAAATTTGATTTAGCTGGATTTAGCTCCGGTATTGTATCCAAAAAAAAAATTCTAAAAAAAGAAAATGTTAAAAAAGGAGACATTATACTTGCCATACCATCTTCAGGAATACATTCTAATGGCTATTCGTTAGTTAGGAATATCTTAAAAAAAAATAAATTACCAATACAGATAAAAAAGAATTTACTTAATCCAACAAAAATTTATGTGAATGAAATATTAAATTTAAACAAAAAAAAACTAATCAATTCAGCTGCGAACATCACTGGAGGTGGGATAATTGAAAATGTTATCAGATCAATTCCTGAAAATCTTACAGCCAATATTGACCTATCCAAAATTAAAGTTCAAAAAATTTTTTCTTGGCTAAAATCTAAAAATATATCTGATAAGGAGATGTTAAGAACATTTAATTGTGGTGTTGGATTTTGTATTATTACAAAAAGAGAAAATTTTAAAAAGATAAAAAGATATTTTTCAAAACAATTTTATCCTTACGAAATAGGCTATATATCTAAAAATTCTAAAAGGTTAAACTTATATAATAAAATAAAATGGTAAAGATTAATACTTGTGTTTTTATATCTGGAAAAGGATCAAATTTAAAAAAACTTATCCTTAATTCAAATAATTACAACTTCCCAATAAAGATTAAACTAGTTATAAGTAACAATAAAAAAGCTGATGGCCTTAAATATGCAAGAAAGTGGTCCATTCCCTATTTGATAATAAATAATAAACTGAATCTTGCTGAAGATAAAATATTAATTAAGATAAAGCATAATAAAGTAAATTTAATTTTGTTAGCTGGTTATATGAAAATTTTATCTAAAAATTTTATACGTTCTTTTGGAAAATCTATCATTAATATTCACCCATCGCTTTTACCAAAATTTAAAGGACTTAATACTTTTGCGAAAGCATTGAGTCAAAAAGAAAAAAAAACAGGATGTACTGTACATTACGTAACAGAAAAACTTGACTCAGGTAATATAATTTTAAAAAAATTCTTTTATATAGATAATAAAGACAATATTGAAACCTTGAAAAAAAAGACCCAAAAACTTGAGCATAATGCATTTTCTGAAGCTATTATCAAAATTATGAAGTAATCTATTTATTAAAAAAAAAATTTATTTCAATTTTTGCATTATCTACGGAGTCTGAACCGTGAACAGAGTTTTTATCAATAGAAACGCCATAAAGTTTTCTGATAGTCCCATCCTTTGCATTTTTTGGGTCAGTAGCACCCATCAATTCTCTATTCTTTAAAACAGCATTTTCACCCTCTAAGATCATAACTTCTATTGGCCCAGATGATAAATAATTACAAAGTTGATCATAAAATGGTTTAGACTGATGAACTTTATAAAATTCAGCCGCTTCGTCTTTTGATAAATGAAGTTTTTTAGTATCTAAAACTAATAGGTTATTTTTTAAAAAAATTGATTTAATTTTTTCTGACAAATTTCTCTCAACTGCATCAGGTTTAATAATCGAAAGTGTCCTTTCTCCATTACTCATAATTTTCTTCAACAAGTTGATTTAATAATCTAACACCAAAACCTGTAGCACCACTTGAATTTAAAGCTCCACCATACTTTGAGAATGCCATTCCTGCGATATCTAGATGAGCCCATGGAGTTTTATCTAATATAAATCTTTGCAAAAACTGAGCTGCAGTCGTTGATCCAGCGCCACCAATATAGTTTATATTTTGCATATCAGCGTTTTTTGAATTCATAAGCTTATCATAATTTTTGTGGAGAGGCATTCTCCAAACTTTCTCTTCGACTTTTTCACCTGCATTATAAATTTGTTTTGATAATTTATCGTCATTTGAAAATAGTCCTGCATACTCTGATCCCAGACAAACTATTATAGCCCCTGTTAAAGTTGCTAAATCGACAATAAATTTGGGTTTGAATTTTTTTTCAGTAAAAGTTAAAGCGTCTGCTAAAACTAATCTACCTTCTGCATCCGTATTTAAAACCTCTATTGTTTTGCCACTATAAGATTTAACTATATCTCCTGGTCTTTGGGCATTACCACTTACCATATTTTCTACAAGCCCTACAACTCCGACAGCGTTAACCTTAGCTTTTCTTAAAGCTAAACTTTTCATTAAACCAACCACTGTAGCTGAACCCGCCATATCATATGTCATGTCTTCCATAAATCTTGCTGGTTTCAAAGAATATCCACCTGTATCAAAACAAACTCCTTTTCCAACAAAAGCCAAGGGTTTAGAATTATTTTTTGCTCCATTCCACTCCATTGTTACAAGATATGATCCTCTAATACTTCCTTGGCCTACTCCAAGTAATGCATGCATGCCAAGTTTTTTCAATTTTTTTTCATCATATATATTAATTTTCAAACCATCTTTCTTGAGTAAATTTAATCTTTTTGCATACTCGTCAGGATGTAAAATATTTCCTGGTTCTGAGACCAAGTCTCTCGCATAAAATGTACCCTCTTCTAAGGCTTTAAACTTTAATTGACTTTTTTCTGAAGGTTTATTTTTATTACCAGTTACATTTAAAACGATTAATCTTTTATCCTTTTTTGTCTTGTATTTGTTAAACTCGTAAGATTTTAATTTTAGACCATGGAGAAAATAACCCAAAAAGTTTTCATGCTTAGTTTTAACGCTGTCAGAAAATATAAAATACTCACTATTCTTTCCATAGTTTATTCTTCCGAAAAATTCAGCTCCTAAGCTTTCAATGTCAGAAGTCTTAAGATTATTTTTAATAGATATTAAAACTATTTTTTTATTTGAATTAAGCTCAAAAACTAACAAATTTTTTTTTAAGTCACTAGTTTTCAACAAATCTTTGATATAAGAAAATTCAGTATTTGATAGAAATTTTTTTAAACTGTTTAAATTAAATTTTTCATCAGAGAATAAAACTGTATTAGATGAGTTTTTGCTCGCAGATTTATTAGTATATTTTATTTTTATAGACATAAGTTTAAATAAATAGATTTAAATGGTATATATGTTCAAAAACATAATATTTCAATGGATTATTAGTCATAGTGTACTATCATAGGTTGAGTTTTAATCAAAGTTGCATTATTTTATATAACAAATTCTCATGTTTAAAAACAAGATTTATAACTACATATCGTTAGAATTCATAAAGTCTTTTGTGCTTATATTGTTTTCACTTTCGTTAATAGCTTGGACGGTAAGAGCTGTAAATTTTTTGGATCTTATTGTGGATAGTGGGTACTCTACCTCTACATATTTTACCTACTCTCTTCTTAATTTAACAAATATTATGACAAAATTTATTCCGTTAAGTTTTTTATTAGCTTTATTGTTAACCATAATTAGATTAGAGCGGCAAAATGAACTTTTGGTTTTATGGACTTCGGGGATAGCAAAATCAAAAATAACTAACTTGTTCTTTCTTCTCTCAGTGTCTACAATGTTATTTTATATATTATTTTCTACAATAATTACCCCGAACGCCTTGAATAAATCTAGAGGTCTTATTAAGCAATCTGGGGTTGATACCGTCACCAACCTTTTAAAACCAAATGCTTTTTCTGATGCTTTTAAAGGATTAACTTTTTATATAGGTGAAAAAGAAGACAACATAATTAAAAATATTTTTATTAAAGATGATGGAAATAATTTAAATAGTTTATTACCTGAAAATTCTACAGCTAAAAATAAAACGGTCATCGCTGAAAAAGGAGTTGTTAAAAAAAATAAAATTATTCTAGAAAATGGTTTTATTCAATCTTATGAAAATAACGATACTGTTAAAATCATTCAATTTAATAAAACTCTTTTAAATTTTAGTAATTTAGATAATAGAGTAATCAAAGATGTGAAGATTCAAGAAACTTCAACATATAAAATTTTAAATTGTTTAAAAGACCATTATTATAATCAAGTGTCTGAAACATACGTTAAAAATTGTCCTAAAAATAATATTGCAATAGTAATAGAAAATTTTTCAAGAAGATTTCTGATGCCTCTTTATATTCCTTTGGTTTCAATTTTAATTTCATTTGTATTGATTTATACAAAAAATAAAAAAACAAAAATCTTAAATAGATATATTTTTTTCACACTAAGTTTTACATTGCTAGTTTTATCAGAGCTGCTGGTTAGATATTCTGGAATTTCAAATGTTGGTTTTTATATTTACTCTTTAACACCGATTGCTCTACTGCCAATACTCTATTTAATTTTAATAAACAAGTTCTCAAAAGAATTAAAATGAATAATAAAATTAACAATTATTTGATGAGTTATTATTCTAAAATTTTATTCAACGCAATTTTGATATCTTTTTGTTTGGGTTTGATTTTAAATCTTTTTGAAGAAGTAGAATTTTTTAAAAATTCAAATGAAAGTTTGTTGCTACCTATAGTTTTGACTTTATCATATATTCCAAATTTAATTTTTATAAATTTAATGCCTTTTATAATTTTTGTTTCAGCAATGTGGTTTTTTATTTCTATAAAACATAATAATGAACTATTAACTTTAAAAGTATTTGGATATTCAAACGCTAAAATTATTTCATTAATAAGTATTTTATCTTTTTTTTGGGGAATTTTAATTTTGATACTAGTCAACCCAGTAACATCAAATATGGTCAAGTATTATGAAAAGACTAAATCTAATTATTCTAAGGATACTGATCATCTCGTAACAATAAATAGAAATGGTGTTTGGATTAAAGAAACAAAAAAAAATAATTTATATATAATTAATGCTGAAGGATTGGAAAACAACCATTTAATTGATGTTTCAATAAATGTTATCTCAGAAGAGAATGTCATTACACAAAGAATAGAGGCTGAAAAAGCCAATATTTCAAATAACGCGTGGGATATTAAGAATCCAAAAATTTTCAATTTTGATAAAGAAGGAAATATAAAAATTAAAAAATCAGAAAATATGGAATTTGTCTCTTTTTATAATGTCGATAAATTAAACAGTCTTTTTAAGAACTTAGATACAATTTCTTTTATTGAATTACTCACTAGAGATAAAAATTTAATTATGAGAGGATACGAAAAAACAACAATATCAGAAAAAATTAATTCATTTTTTGCGTTACCTTTCTTTCTTGGCTTAATGACAATTTTGGCAGCTATTTTTACAATAAATACTAGAAATTCTAACAATATAAATTATTTAATGATAGCTGTGCTTACGTGTGCAATAATTTATTATATGAAAGATTTATCTGTTGCTTTAGGAAAATCTGACAGAATTGCGCCAGAAATATCAGTATGGATTCCGATAATCATTATAGGTTTAATAAATAGTATAGGATTACTTCAAATTAATGAAAAATAATTTTATAATAAAAATCTTTTTATTCCTTTTTTTGACGTCTAATTTGTACGCTACAAATTTAGAAATAACTTCATCTGAGGTAAAATTAAATAAAAAGGAATCAAAGATTATTTTTAAAGGAAATATTAAAGCAAAAGATGAAAGTAACAATATTTTAAAAGCTGAAGAAGCTTACTATTCTAAGGAAGATGATTTACTTAATAGTATTGGATTAACTTCAGTTGTCACTAGTGAAAACTATTTTTTTGAGAGCCAAAATGTTATCTTCGATAACAAAAATAAGATTATAAAATCAAATTTTCCTACAAAAATTATAGATCCAGATGGAAATATAATTTTAGTTAATATGTTTAATTATAATTCTATAAAAAATATTCTTTTTTCTAAAGGAGATATCAAATTAGAGGATAAAAAAAAAAATATTTATAAATTTAAACAGCTTTATATTGATGAAAAAAAGAAAAAAATTGTAGGTTCGGACGCTAAAATATTTTTAAATGATAATTCTTTAAAAGATGACGTAAGAAATAATCCTAGAATTTTTGCAAATAGTGTATCAATAGACAAAGATGTATCATCAGTTCAAAAAGGTGTTTTTACTTTTTGTGAATACAGAGAAAATGAAAAGTGTCCTCCATGGGAACTTAGAGCAAAACAAATAAAACATAATAATTCAAAAAAAACTGTTTATTATGAAAATGCAATTTTAAAGATTTATGATTTCCCGATATTTTATTTTCCTAGATTGTCACACCCCGACCCGACAGTTAATAGAAGATCGGGTTTCCTTGTACCTACATTTTCAAATAGTACAAATATGGGTTCAGGAATAGATATACCTTATTTTTGGAATATAGCTAATGATAAAGATATTACATTTACCCCAAGATTTCATTCTAGTAATGAACCTTTATATCTAACAGAGTATAGACAAGACTTTGCCAAATCCTTTTTAATTGTAGATGGTGGATACACGGAAGGTTACAAAAATAAATCAAATAAAAAAACTCCAGGAGCTAGAACCCATCTTTTTACAAAATTTTACAAATCTTTCATTGAAGAAACAGACAATATAAGTAATTTAGAAGTAAATTTACAGCATGTGTCTAACAGTACATACCCAAAAATAAACAAACTACAAACCTCATTAGTAGATTACTTAGATGATACTATAAAAAACTCAGTTGATTATGGTTATCAAAAAAAAGATTTGTTTTTTAATACAAAAATATCGGCTTTTGAAAGTCTTTCAAAAACTGGCAATGAAAGATTTGAATTTATTTACCCTGAAGCTTCCCTGGAGAAAAATTTACTAATGAGTGAAAATCTGGGTATAGTTGATTTAAAATCCGAAATTTTAGTCAAAAATTTTGATGTAGACAAACAAACAGATGTTATTTCCAATGAATTTAATTGGGTTTCTAATAGTTGGATAAATAAATTTGGTTTTGAAAATGAGTTTCTAGGATTATTTAAAAATGTAAATTATCAGGCTAAAAATGTAAATAATTATAAAACTGAAGATTCAGTATCTGAATTTTATGGTGCATTGGGTTTTAAGTCTGAATTGGGGCTATTTAAATTTAGAGAAGATAATAAATTAAATGTTTTCAAGCCAAAAATGTTACTAAAAATTTCACCAAATGACTCTAGAAATATATCTAAGGAGTCTAAAACTTTAAATTATTCTGATTTGTATAAATTAAACAAAATAAAATCTATCGATAAAGTTGATACTGGTTCAAGTATTAGTTTAGGATTTGATTTTAAAATAAATAACTTAACTAAAAATAACGAAATTAAAAACGAACAATTTAAGTTTAGCTTAGGTCAAATTATTAATGTTAAGGAAAACAGGGATATGCCATCGAAGTCAACATTAAATGAAAAAATGTCTGATATAATTGGAGAAACATCATTTAGCTTTAATGAAAATGCTAAAATCACAAATAATTTTTTACTTGATCAGAACTTAAGGGAGTTTAATAAAAATCAAATAGATCTTGATATTGTATATCCCAAAACAAGTTTCAACATAGGCTTTTTAGAAGAAAGTCAACATATTGGGAGCACAAAATATCTTCAAACAAAAGCAGGATTTAATTTTAATAATGGTCTTATCTCCTTTGGGGCTAAGCGTAACTTACTTTCTAATTCCGCCGAATTTTATGATTTAAGTTATGAGTATATTAATGATTGCTTAAAAGCTGGTGTTGCCTTCAGACGAGAGTTCTATAGGGATCGAGACTTAGAACCCGAAGACTCGCTGATTTTCAAAATAACTTTTTCTCCTTTAGGAACTGTTACAGCGCCTGCACAATAAAATGAAATTTAAAAAAATTCTTTTTCTTTTATTTTTTTTTATGAATATCACTAACCACATTTATGCAAATATAAAAGATAAAATTGTCGCAAAAATAGGAAATGAAATTGTTACAAATTACGACATCATAAATGAAATTAACACTATTTTAGCTTTATCAAACAGAGCGGCAAATCCCAAAGAATTTAATAATTTGCGATCAATAGCTTTTACTAGTCTTAAAAAAAAAATTATTAAAAAAACTGAAATAGAGAAATTTAAAATTGATAAATATAGTGAGATAGATGTAAATAATTATATAAATTCTATTGAAAAAAGTTTGGGACTTCAAAATCTCAGTTTGGAAGATCAATTTAAAAAATATGGAGCAAATTATAATTTATATATCGAAGGAGTAATATTAGGCTTTAAATGGAATACGTTAATTTATTCTTTATACAGAAAACAATTAGATGTTGATGAAGAATTAATAAAATCAGAACTTAATAAACAAATTGAAAAAAAAAGTGAAGTTCAAGAGTATAATCTGTCAGAAATTGTCTTAGAAAACTATGATGAAAATAAATTAAATATTATTTTGGAAAGTATAAAAGTAAATGGTTTTGAAAAGTCTGCAAATATTTACAGTAATTCTATTTCTTCAACTCAAGGAGGATCAATAGGATGGGTTTCTTCACAGTCGATTTCAGAAAGTTATCTGAAAGAAATCTTAAAGTTAAGTAAAATGCAAACGTCAGAACCTATTAAAATAAATAATAATATTGTTATTATAAAACTTAATGATAAAAGAACCTTGAACCAAAACGACATGAATATCGTAAAAATAGAAAGAGACATAATTAAAAGAAAGAAAGAGGAAAAGTTGAATATTTTCTCAGATTCTCATTATTTAGATATAGAAAAAAAATCTTATATTGAAATTAGATGAAAAACTTTGGAATTATTTTAGGGGAACCAAATAGTATAAATTCAGAAATACTAGCTAAGTCTATTGCTTATAAAAAGAAAGCAGTCATTATAGGCAATTATAATCTACTTAAATTACAACTTAAAATTTTAAAGATAAAAAAAAGGGTAAAAAAATTTAACAAATTCGAAGATTTTAAAAAAAAAGCTAATAGTTTGAATGTATTGGACGTACCATTAAAGTTTAAAAAAGCATTTTCTGTGAGCCCTAAAGAAAGTTCAGTATATATTAAGAAGTGCTTAGCTCTAGGTCATGAATTATGTTTGCAGAGAAAAATAGGAGGTATAATTAATTGTTCTATAAATAAAAGAAATGTATTTAAAAACAAGAACCTTGGTGTAACAGAGTTTTTAGCTAAAAAAAATAATATTTATAACTCAGAAGTTATGATAATTTATAATAAAAAATTTTCTGTTGTTCCATTAACAACTCATATAAAAGTTAAAGAAATTTCAAAATTACTAAAAAAAAAATTAATAATTAATAAGATAGATACGCTAAATAAATTTTATTTTAGATATTTCAATAAGAAACCTCGTATTGCAGTTTTAGGTTTAAATCCACATAATTTCGAGCTAAAAAAAAACTCAGAAGAAGTCAAAACGATTATTCCTGCTATAAAGATTTTAAAAAAAAGATTGGACGTCTCAGGTCCCTTTCCTGCTGATACAATTTTTTTTGAAGATTACTTAAAAAAATTTGATGTAATTGTAGGTATGTACCACGATCAAGTTTTAACCCCCTTTAAAGCATTATTTGGATTTGATGCTGTAAATATAACTTTGGGATTACCTTATATTAGAATGTCACCTGATCATGGAGTAGCTTTAGATAAAAAAAAACTCAATATTTCCAGTCCAGAGAGTCTTAATAAGTGTATTGAGATAATTTCTAAGCTTATTAAATGAATTTTAAAAAATCCTTAGGGCAAAATTTATTAATAGATAAGAATATTTCTAAGAAAATTCTTTCCTTAACATCACTAAAAAATAAACAAGTTATCGAGATCGGTGCTGGTACGGGTAATCTGACTAAGGAGATATTAAAATTAATACCAAAAGAGATAATTTGTATCGAAAAAGATAAAGTATTTGTTGAGAAACTTAAAACTATTTTTAAAAGTGAAAAAAATTTACTTGTAATAAGTGGTGATATATTAAATTTAAAACTTGAAAAACTAATCTCTAAAGATGCAATTATTTTAGGTAATTTACCTTACAATATTTCAACACAAATTTTGATAAAATTTTTAAAACTCGACCCTTGGCCACCAAAATTTAGAAAATTAATATTTATGTTTCAAAAAGAAGTTGGAGAAAAAATAATTGCAAATTTGGGAAGTAAAAACTATTCTAGATTATCAATTATAACAAAATCTAGATTAAAAATTTTAAATTATTTTTATGTATCAAAAAATTGTTTTTTTCCTAAACCAAAAGTGGACTCAATAGTAATAGAATTTTTACCAGTTTTACGAAAAGAAGTTACATTTAATTCAATAAATAATTTAGAATATATAACAAATATTTTTTTTTCAAACAAAAGAAAGATGATAAATAAAACATTTAAAAAACTTAAAATGGATAATGATAGGTTTATAAAAAATTTGAATATAGACTTAACATTAAGACCTGAAAATATAAGTGAACACTTGTTCTATAAAATTACTGAATATTATGAAAAAAAACTTATTAAATGAAAGAAGTATTCTTTGTTTTGTGATTTTCTATTATTTTTTCTATTTGGCTGAAGCAACTTTCTAGATCATTATTAATAACAACATAGTCATAGTCAAACCAGTGTTGCACATCATTTTCATATTGTTTTAATCTTTTTTCAACAATTTGATTATTGTCTTGATTTCTTTTTACAAGCCTTTTTTTTAACTCTTTTTTATCTGGCGGTAAAATAAATATTTTTATTAAGTTTAATTCTTTAAATTTAGATAATTGTTTTGTTCCTTGCCAGTCAATGTCAAAGATAACATCGTAATTTTCTTCATGTAGTGAATTAACAGATTTTTTTGATGTTCCATAATAGTTGTCAAAAATTTTTGCGTGCTCATAGAAATTGTTTTCTTTGATAAGTTTTTCAAACTTTTCTCTGCTCACAAAATGATAATCAACTCCATCTATCTCGTTAGGCCTTGGTTTTCTCGTAGTGTGAGAAATAGAAATTTTAATATTTGGATATTTTTGACTTATTTTTTTTGTAATTGTGGTTTTGCCGGCACCTGAAGGTGAAGATAGTACAATATTAAAACCCAAGAGTAATCCTTTTTA
>CENP01043098.1_pt1 | contig 21675 bp, 7 predicted proteins | sample 361281 | NCBI WGS metagenome assembly CENP01 (sample SAMEA2591122, study PRJEB7988) | marine metagenome | biome: marine biome (ENVO:00000447); feature: deep chlorophyll maximum layer (ENVO:xxxxxxxx); material: saline water (ENVO:00002010), including plankton (ENVO:xxxxxxxx) | depth 70 m | reverse complement strand
TACTCAAGAAACAAAGTCTCCAGATTCAACCTCAAGGACTTTGCATCTGGCAAACTTACTAGGAATGAAGGATTCATCTAATGGCTCAATACGCAAAAACATCTCCATATTACACAACAGGACAAGGCACTGAGACACTTGGCCTATTGAGTAAAAGACTTTTTGCCTTTGAAGCAGATGATATCCTATATGAAATAGATTCTTTTTACGAAAGACGTCCTGACCTCCTCGCTTTCGATCTTTATGGTACAGCAAAACTATGGTGGGTGTTCATTCATCGAAACATGGATGTAATTACAGATCCTATATATGATTTCACAGCAGGCACCCAAATACGTATTCCAAAAAAAACTACACTAGCAACATATTTGGGGATATAATAGATGTCTTACAATAGACTTATAAATTTCCAAAACTTTAAAAACACTGCTGAACAAACCAAGAAAGAGTCAGTGCGTGATACTAAATTTTTACGTAACACTGGTGATGATAGTCAACCATCAGATATAAGGTTGGTGTTGGATGACATTGAGCAAATAAACAGAAAAAATAGTTTAATTCAACAGACAGGAGCTCCCCAGAGCAACTTTGCGCCATTTGGCACAGTGCTGGCCAGTGAGTCTTCAAGCAATTATCAACCAAATGTAGATGCCCCTCCAAGGCAAAATCCTTTGCATGACTTTGAACCAATAAACTACATACTATCTCTCAGTTGTATTAGTAGGACAGATTTTAACACTAACGGTAATGCAAGTGAAATACTAATTGCTAAAAGTGGTGGTAAGGGTCGTCAAGGCGCCGGAGTGCTTGGCAACGATTACTACATTGACAATTTGGCCGTTACAAATACTGTATCTCCTACAAATGAAGGAAAATCCGGAAGTGTATATCAAGTTACATTTGAAGTTACAGAACCATTTGGCACATCTTTTATTGATGCTTTAATTATAGCATCTAAAAGTTTAGGATATGACAATCATCTTAAAGCAGTTTACAAATTAAACATTGAGTTCAAGGGTGTTAATGATGCAGGCAATCCTGCTAGTGAGCCTGTTGGATTTAGTTCGCGTATCATACCAATACACATTTATGCAGTGGAAATGCGTGTGGAAGCAGGAGTAACAACATATCAATTGCAATGTGTGCCAGCAACCTATTTGGGTCTTACAGAAGTACATGGCGTCACACAAGAACAAATCACAGTGTCCGGAGACACTGTGGGTGATGTGCTTGAAAACTTTTTTGAACAATACAACAACACGCTACAAACATTGGCAGAACAAAAACGTATTGACCAACCAGATGAGTATGAATTTGCAAGATCAGAATCCGCCAGTGCAATTATTAATTCAAAAATTCCATATGATCAACAATCAGCATCGTCCAACGTATTGAACATATCAAATGTTGAAGCAGGTCCCCCTAATAGAAGTGGCAGAATGATCAGTGTGCCAAGAGGCACATCAATTCAAGCTTTTATAGAAGCACTGGTTCGTGAGAGCGAATTCTATAGAAGCCAATTTGACCAAGATGGACAACCAATTGCAAAAAACAAATTTTTACAAGCACTCAGAACAAAAACTAGATTGGAAATATTATCCACCACTGGCGGTGGCGGTGGCAACAGACCAAGATATAAATTTTTCTGGATATTAAGGCCATTCAAAGTCAGCGAAAATTATTTTAAAAAAGACGCACAAACATCTGACATGAGCAATGTACTTCCTGTCCGTGAGTACAATTATTTGTACACTGGCAAAAACAAAGACATATTAGATTTCAATGTCATATACAGATTTGGCTTCTATCAAGCTATTCCATATCTCAAACAGTCTGGTGAAGGTCAATCCAACGATGCTGTGTCTGGTGAAAGTGCAGGAGAGGCAGTTGAAGAAGACACTACAGGACAAACTGGCATTGGCACATCACAAGTTACAACAGAAGCAACACGAACATCAAAAGATGGCTTTATCGCTGATCTAAACACAGTCAATGGTGAAGTGGCCACAATATTCGAACAGGTGATACAGGATCCTTCTGCAGATTTGTTGGTCACACAGATGGAAATACTTGGAGATCCTGTGTGGATTGAACAAAAAAGTGTTTTAAATGAATCTTATCAGGATTCATATTTACAAGATTCTCCATGCATAGATAGATTTGGAGCTGTTACAACAGATGAATATGAAGTGTATGTCAAAGTTAATTTCAAGACACCAACTGATCTTGACGACAAAACAGGACTATTCAAAATTGCTGATGCGGCATTTTTCGAAGGGCAATACAAAGTGTTCATATGTGAATCAAGATTTGCTGGTGGATTGTTTACAAATGTTTTACAAATGGTGAGAATGAGACATCAACCAACAGATGCAGAAAGAGAAAGTATTAGTGAACAAACAACAACAGGAAATTATTTGGGAGAAACAAGTGATACTGCTGGACAAGATGTTGATGCCAGCAACACAACAGGAAATGTGAGTTTAGGTATAGGTGGTGAATTTGAGGAAGGACCAAATTTCCTAGATAGATTGCCTGTACCTAAAATAACCGTTGAAACAATAGGCACTAGGAATAGGGTAAATCCAAGAATACCAAACAATTAAAAATGGCAGAAAACAGAACAAAAAAAGTTAGTGATATAGAACAAAGCATTAGACAGTTTCCTGGTCCTTATGTTGGCTATGTTAAAAATCCAACAGACGTCAATAGGATGGGCAGACTGTTTGTGCATATTCCGGCACTGCATGGTGCATATGATGAGGCATCTAAAAAACAATCAGCACAAACGGTGCCATGTTCATATTGTTCTCCTTTTGCAGGACAGACTCCACTGCAGGACACAAGCAAAGATCCAAAAAAATTTTCCAACACGCAGAAGTCCTATGGCTTTTGGATGGTGCCACCTGATATTAACACTAAAGTGCTTGTGATGTTTGCCAACGGAAATGTAAATGATGCATATTGGATAGGTTGTGTGTTTGATGACTACATGAACAACATGACTCCAGGCAAAGCATCAAGTACAAACTTTATTGATGACAATGAAGAAACCAAATACAGTGCGGATTTTAACAGTGTGCCTGTAGCTGAAGCACAACGCAAAGCCGAGTCATCAGATGTTGCGCCAAACACAAGGGCAAGAGAAGACACTAAATTTACTGTCAGACCAGTGCATGTCCCAGAAACTGACACACTTGTGTCCCAAGGATTGATCACAGATGACGTTAGAGGAGTAACATCCTCTTCAGCCAGGCGAGAAACGCCATCACAGGTGTTTGGCATATCGACTCCTGGTCCGATTGATTTTGAAGGACAAAAAACAGTAAAAAGGGAATCTATCAACAGACACGGAAAAATTTACAACGATTCTGGCAACGAATTCGATTTTAAAAATGTAGCACATTCAAGACTAGGAGGCAACACATTTGTAATGGATGACGGCACTCCCAAGTTACGTGAAGGCAACACAGACGTCACAGAAATAAAAGATGAAATGATAAGACTACGAACAAGATCCGGAGCACAGTTGTTGTTGCACAACACTGAAGGACTTGTGTACATCATAAACAATGACGGCACAGCATGGATGGAATTTTCCAAAAATGGAAAAATTGATATCTATGCCAAAGATAGTGTAAGCATACACACAGAAAATGATTTCAATTTGAGAGCGGAACGCGATCTAAACATGGAAGCAGGCAGAAATGTAAACATCAAAGCCACAGGACAAAACACAGGTGACACACTGGTGAACTCCACTGCCAGTGCTACAACTGGGAGAGTGCGAATCGAATCTGCAGCCAATACCGAACTGTTCATTGGGTCAGATGGTCTTATTCGTGCAAAAGATATAAAAACATTTGCTACCAATGACTTTTTAGTCAACACTACCAATGAAATACATTTTAATACTGAGGGCAAAGTGACCAGTTCTGTCCTATCTGCACTTACTACATATGATATTACTGACAGTGACACAACACAATCTATAACAAAACGTGTGCCAACGAACGAGCCATATCGCGAACATGAAAATAAGCCAGCAAACACCAAACCATTACTTACAGATAGAGAACAAGCAGATCAAAGGTTTTTAGGATAATGCCAGGCATCTGCAGAGACAACGATACAGCAGTTGGAGATCTTATTCCAAGTCAGACCAAAGTGTTTGCCAACGGAGAAGAAGTAATTGTAAATGGGGATGCTGTGGCATCACATGGCATATCACCACACAATGCCGCAACAATGGTTGCTGGTTCAACTAGAATATTTGTTGATGAAAAAGCAGTGTGTAACGCTGGAGATTTAGCAACCTGTGGTGATGCGGCCACTGGAAGCACTGATGTATTTGCAGGTTAAATATAAAAAATGGCAGTAATATCTTACAAAGATAACAAACGTACAACAAGAACCACACAAGCATCGCAGGTGTTTAAAGGATTTTCTACACAGGGCAGAGAATTTTTGGACTCCAAGTTGTATGATATTGAATTGGTAAAACAGGATCTATTAAATCATTTCAACATCCGAAAGGGGGAAAAGTTAGAAAATCCAGAATTTGGCACCGACATATGGAACTATCTGTTCGATCCATTGGATGATGAAACAAAAAACGCTGTAATTAGTGATGTTGAATCAGTTGTAAACTATGATCCTCGAGTCACACTCGATCAAATTGAAGTGCAAGAATTTGAACAAGGGTTGTCTGTAAAAATGACTGTTTTATACATTGGTTACGCTATTGGTGAGACCATCAATCTGCTATTCGATTCCGAACAAGGTTTATTGCAAGGCCCGGGACAATTTTTCAGTGCTTCCTCCGGAAGTTATTAAGTAGTCATATTTAGATTGCTATAAATATTCAATATGGCATCCACCACGAGACAAAATACTCTATTGGCCAACACAGTGTGGCAAAAACTGTACAGGACTTTTAAACAAGCTGACTTCAAGTCATATGACTTTGACACCATAAGACGTACACTTATTGATTACCTACAGTTGAATTACCCAGAGTCCTTCAATGACTTTATAGAATCTTCAGAGTATGTGGCACTCATTGACATGATTGCCTACGTGGCACAATCTATTTCATACAGGGTTGATCTAAATGCAAGGGAAAATTTTATTGATCTTGCTGAACGTAAAGAATCAGTGTTACGTCTTGCAAGATTGATATCATATCAGTCACAGCGTAACACAGCAGGATCAGGCTTTTTAAAAATTTTATCTGTTACAACAACACAAGATGTTTTTGATTCCAATGGACAGAACATAGCCAATACTCCTATACTTTGGAACGATCTTACAAACGACAATTGGGAAGATCAATTTAATGCAGTGCTTAATGCCGCACTGCCAAGAAACCAGTTTATAAACAAGCCAGAACTTAGTGCAACCATATCTGGCATTGCATCACAACTATACCGAATAAATGGGGCTAATCTTGATGTGCCAATTGTTCCCTTCAGTGAAAACATAAATGGCATCAACATGCCTTTCGAAATAGTTCCTTGTTCATTTGCAAATGAAAGTTTCATATATGAAGAAGCACCAATTCCTGGCAACTCCATCACATTACTATACAGAAATGACACAAGAGGTTTTGGATCAAACAACACAGGATACTTTTTCCATTTCAGGCAAGGATCACTTAATTCTCAGGATTTTAGTATCACCAACACAGCGCCGAACACAGTGGTGTCTATTCAAGAAAACAATATTAATAACGATGATGTGTTTTTATACAAACTTGATCAAAATGGAATCATAGATCAACGTTGGACCAAAGTTCCTGCCATTGTAGGCAACAACATAATTTACAATCAATTAGCAAACAACATATTGAACCAATTTGCAGTTGTAACCAAGACAAACGATCAAATCGATCTTGTGTTTTCAGATGGAGTATATGGCACCTTGCCACAAGGAAACTTTAGATGTTATTTCCGACAAAGCAATGGTTTGACCTACAATATTAACACCACAGACATGCAGAACATACAAGTGTCCTTAGATTATGTCAGCAAAAATGGACAAACCAACACACTTACTTTTTCCGCAAGTTTACAAAGTAGTGTAACTAACGCCGCAAGATCGCAGTCTGTACAAGAAATCAAAACACAAGCCCCTCAAAGTTATTACACAAACGATAGAGCTATATCTGCAGAAGACTATCAAATTTTGCCTTTGACAAAAAACCAATCTATTGCAAAAGTTAAATCACAAGTTAGATCTTCTTCTGGCGTGTCAAGATTTTTAGATGTGTTAGATCCAACAGGAGTTTATTCTCCAGTAAATGTTGTATCAGATGATGGTTATCTATATCAAGAAGAAGGCACACAAACTTTTGATTTCCAATTCACAACTAGGGATGATGTTGAAAAAATAATAAACACCACACTGGCAGATGCATTTACATCGCCTGCATTGAAACAATACTATTATAAAAATTATGGACGTATTACAGCACCAGCATCAATTACATGGAACAAAAGCACACAAACCACTAATCAAGTGACTGGTTATTTTAAAGACACTGGCCCGGTGAGTGTTGGCACAAGCGTAACAACAAATTTAAAATTTGTCACAAAAGGAGCGTTATTAAAATTTACACCAGTGTCCGGATCACACTTTATGCCACAGTCTGGCACAGTGATGACTGGTGCAGGAGGGCATCCAGGATCTGCTGATGTTATTTGGAGTAAAGTTGTATCAGTTGATGGAGATGGATCAAATGGTGGACTGGGAAACTTGTCAGATGGCACAGGACCAATAGTTTTAAATGATCTTGTTCCTACAGCTGGCATATTAAGCGAAATAATACCAAACTTTGTTGATAATATTACTGCTACACTATCAGATTCTATCATTGACAATGTTGTTGAATACAAAGACTTTGGTATTTCATATAATACAAGCAGTGAAACTTGGTCCATTGTTAGCGAAGATAACCTTGGCAGTGGTACATTTGATCTTAGTCAGCAGGGCGACACCAGCGGTGCAAATCTAGATAATAGTTGGTTGTTTAAGTTTGAAACAAATGGCGTAAGTTACACCGTGACTTATAGATCATCAGAATACATTTTTGAGTCAGCAACAAAAAATAAGTTTTATTTTGATCCAAATGCAAAAATTGTTGATCCAAAAACAGGCACAACAATAAAGGACAAAATAAGAATTGTTAAAAGTAACACAGGGCCTGATTTTGCAACAAGTCTCACATATGATTATGATTGGCAAATAGTGGGCAATGTTACAGGCACAGATGGATACAATGACACAAGAAAAGTGAAAGTTGGCTTTTTTGATTCTGATGATGATGGCGTCATCGACAATCCAGACCTTTTTACAACGATAGTTTCACCAACTACAGATGTAAAAGACAAATACGTATTCTTTGAGACTGTGACAGTAAATGGCTTTGATCAAGAAAATGTTATAAGTCAAACAAATTTTTATGTTACAAGTCTTTCTACGGATATTACAGATTTTTCTGTATATCCAGACAACCAATTATTTTATTTTCACTCTACAGATACTTTTACCCAATATGATAGCACCACCGACACAACATCAACACCAACACAATACAAAGCAAAATTAGGTAGGCAAGATCTAATATACAATTATAGTCACGGTGCAAATAGGAATCGAAGAATAGATCCTAGTGTATCAAATATTATTGACTTATATGTTATTACAAAATCATACGACGAATCATTACGCACATGGTTGAGAAACAACCAATCTACGACCAAGCCTGATGCTCCAACAATATTTTCATTAGAAGATCAGTATCTTGCAACTTTAGATGGATTGAAGTCAGTAAGCGATGAGATAATATTCAATCCTGGACAGTATTCATTACTTTTTGGTCCTGGGGCAAACGCAAATTTACAGGCACAGTTTAAGGTGGTCAAAAATCCATTAACCACAGTCAGTGATAATCAAATTAAATCTAATGTAATTGCGGCAATAAATGATTATTTTAGGATTGACTTTTGGGACTTTGGCGATACGTTTTACTTTACAGAATTAGCGGCGTACATACACAACCAACTAGCGCCTGACCTACTAAGTGTTGTGATCGTACCTGCTCAGACCGCCTCTGGTTTTGGATCATTGTTCCAAGTATTTGCAGAAGACAATGAAATCTTTATATCATCAGCAACAGTGGATAACGTTGAAGTAATTAACTCTCTAAGTGCAGAAAAATTAAAAGCAACTGGTACAGTGGTTACAAGTGCTGATGTGGCCTCAACAACCACCGCTGGCACAGTAGCAACCACTAGCACGGCTTCGACATCAACCAGTACTTCAACCAGCACTGGCACAACGACCACAACAACATCGACGTCATCTAGTGGAGGCTATTATTAATGAGTAAGTCAACTAGATCAAGTTCAAAATTATTACCTGAAATTTTCCAAACAGAAAAAAATAAAAGGTTTATCAACTCTACATTAGATCAGCTTATCGAACCAAGTGTGCTTGAAAGACTTAGTGCATACGTAGGACAAAAGTATCGTCCTTCTTACAAAACTTCTGATGTATATGTTGATGAGTCAACAGATCAAAGACAAAGTTATCAACTTGAACCGACTGTGGCATACAAATCGGATGGAAAAACAGTTGATTTTGCATCACAATACATCGACGCTGTAAATGAAGTTGCGGCACAGGGCGGATCTTCACTCAAACATGATAGACTTTGGGAACAAGAATCATATGCATATGCACCACCAATTGACCATGACAAGTTTGTGAACTACAGACAGTACTATTGGATATCAAACAATCTTACTCCTATCACCTTGGTGCTTGGATCTGGAACTACCTCAACTATAGGTGTTACCAACAATGCACAGGGTGCCTACGTGTTTTCAAATAAAGTAAATCAGGATAATCCCGACATAATTGTGTACAGGGGAAGCACATACAAGTTTGATATCAATGCTCCTGGACATCCATTTTATATCAAAACTCAATATGGCACAGGCAGTGGTGATCAATTTGAATCAACATATGTAGAAAACAATGGCGTTGCAGAAGGGACAGTCACATTGAAAGTGCCCGCTAATGATTCCTCATCTAATGTTGATAATGTTTTATTCTATCAATGTGGTAACCACATTGCTATGAAGGGTAGAATAATAATAAAAGACCTTGAACTAGAAAGTTTTGACCCTGGAGAAGCCATTGAAGGTTGTAAAAGTTTCACAGACGCCACAGGATTCGAGCTAACTGACACTGTAAATGTACAAATTACGTCAGGATCAACATCCACATATCTTAACAAAAAATATTTTGTAGATGGAGTAGGAGACAGTATCACTTTAACAGACATATCACAACATGAAGTGGTGGAATCATATGGTACAGAGACAGGCCAAATATTTGATGCTAATGGCACAGAAGGATTTGATACTGTTGGATTTGACAACACAACTAGTCAAAGCACAACTTTGGATTATTGGACCATTAATCGGGCATCACAAGATCTAAATGCTTGGTCAAGAGCAAACAGGTGGGTACACATTGATGCAATTAAAGCCACAGAAAAAAAATTAAACATAAGCATCAAAGTTACTGAAGGCATCAGGGCTAAACGTCCTATAATTGAATTTATACCAAATCTTGAACTCTTTAATCATGGCAACACAGGTAGACTAATAGATGTCATTGACACCGAAACAACAGATGCATTGTCCAAAGTGCAAGGTGAAGAAGGTTATTTTGCAGATGGCACAGCGTTAAGAAAAGGCGATCTAGTAATTTTTACTGCTGATCCCAACCAACAAAGTAGAATATTCCAAGTTGATTTTGTCCAGGTATCTAATGAATTGGACTCTGGTACAGTATTACAATTAGTGTTAAATGAATCTTTTTTAGCATCCGAAATGCTAAGTGTCACAGCCAGACGAGGCAACAATAAAGGCGTAGTCTATCATGTAGAGGACAATGTTTGGATCAAGTCACAACAAAAAACAGAAATCAATCAAAAGCCACTTTTTGATGTCTTTGATGATGATCATGTATCCCTCGGTAACTTAACAACTTATGTGTCAAGTAATTTTGTAGGATCAACATTATTTGAGGTGGCAACAGACACAACACAAGGCACACCTGACACTGTGTATGGTACAAACGTAATTTATGAAAGACTTGGACTAATAAATGATATAAGAATTAATGATACTTTTAATTCATCCAAATTTCAATATGTTGAAGAAGGAGTAATCATTGAAAAACCAATTAGACAATATCATCTACACAAATACACAAAAGGCTCGACAAATCTAATTAAATTAAACAACTGGCAAAAACATAAAGTTGTTGATAGTCAAAAAATTATAAGAACTTATGAATCAAATATTAAAGAACAATTTTTTGAAATAGATCATTATAATGATGCTTCAAATCTAAGTGATCTTATAGTGCAGGTTATACTTAATGGAGATGTTATTACGGCATACACTACCGAGACAGTCAACAATCGATTGTACGTCAAGACTGATGAAGTTATTGACCCAGGAAATATTATCACGGTCAAGTGTCATAGTAAGACTGGTGCTCCATCTGGAAAAGGATTTTTTGAAGTGCCATTATCTCTACAAAGAAACTCCAAAAATAATAATTTTGAAAAATTTACTTTGGGAGATATTATTAAGCATTACAGATTAGGCACGTATGAAAATAGTAGCTTCACTGGCACATCAATTGGTCCAAATAATTCAAGAGATTTGTCTGACATGTTTGCATATGGTTCTTTGATTATGCAACATTCAGGATCGGACGTACTGGCACACATTTTACTTAAAGATGATGTTCTTAATCTAGCTAAAGCCATGCGGTACAGTGCAAGAGAATATGAAAAATACAAACAAAGTTTAATTGAAAGAAGTAAAACAATATCTTTAGACGCAGATATTGATGCTAATTTAGACGAATTAATTGCTTTAATAAATGCAAATAAAAATGACTCAATGGCTTTTGCAAACACAGACATGATTGGATACAGCAATGACAAAACAGTTAATTCTTACACAGTTGTTGATTCACAAATTGTAAACTATCCAATAAGTCAAAAACATAATTTAAACACATTGTCAAAGCGGGCAGTGTATGTGTATCTAAACAAAATTCAACTTATACACGGCAGTGATTATGAATTCACTGACATCACTGATTCATCCAATCAGCATGGCGTAGAAATAAAAACTAATTTGTCTACAAATGATGTTATAAAAATTGTTGAATACGATGCAACCAATAGTAGTTTTGTGCCTGACACTCCTGCCAAACTTGGACTGGCTCCGGCCTTTGAACCAAGCAAATTTAAAGATGACACATATCAGACCGATGATGGACTAGGACTGGATGTGATTAAAGGACATGATGGATCCATAACAATAGCATATGGAGATTATAGGGATGACATTTTATTAGAATTCGAAAAAAGGATATACAATAACATAAAAGTAAGTTTTGATCCAGACGCAATCAATATAGATTATGGTTTTTATAGGGACAATGAGTATACTAGCAAAGAAGTAAATGATCTTTTGGCAAGAGACTTTTTTTCCTGGTCCGGAACAAATGCAATTGATTATACTACCAATGACACATATGACGCAGCTAATGACTTCACTTGGAACTATTCATCGTATACAAACGCAGTAGATCAAACTAGACTACCTGGGCATTGGCGTGCAATATACAAACAATGGTATGATACAGACACTCCACATTTGACTCCTTGGGAAATGTTTGGCTTCTCTGTGAAACCAGATTGGTGGGATACACGCTATGGCCAAGCACCATATACAAGTGGTAACTTGTTACTGTGGAATGATGTTGCCATTGGAAATATAGCAGAAGGATCGAGAAAAGGACATTACACAAGATATGCTCGTGGATCATCGATATATGACAGCATTCCAGTCACCGAAGCAGGAAAACTTGCCACTCCTGGCAACGCAGGTATATTGGGTGCATCAACCATACTTCAAAGGAACCAACAAGCCAATTGGGAGTATGGCGATTATGGCCCGCCAGAAACAGCATGGATAAGATCGTCAAGTTATCGATTTGCTGAACAAGTTGCAAAATTTTTAGCAAAGCCTGGAAAATATGCTGGTATACTTTTTGATGTTAGCAGGATCAACAAAAACACATTAGGCCAATATGTATATAATGGTCTTTATAGACAACCAGTAAATGATTATTTCTTGCCTTCATCTACTGTATCAACTGTAGGGTATATTAATGTGCTGTTTGATTATATCAAGCATCTTGGATATATACCTTCAACATATGTTGCGAATAGATTAGACAACATATCTGTACAATTATCCTACAAGCTAGGAGGCTTCACAAACAAGGACAACATACAAATATCAGTTGGTAGTGTGTCACCTCAAAGCACATCACAAGGCGTGTTTTTACCACAAGAAAATTTTGATATATTGTTATACAAAAGTGCACCTATTGTTAGTGCAAACTACAGTGGTGTTATTGTACAAAAGACTGCAAATGGATTCAAAGTATCAGGATATTCTAATTATACAAGAACATTTAACTATTTTGCCCCAAAAAAATTCAATGACTTTAATCTTGTTAGAGTGGGAGCAACCACTGAATCTTTTTCACAATGGCAGCCAGGTGGATTTTACAATCAAGGCATAATTGTAAAAAATGGTGGAATATTTTATCGTGCCTTACAAAGCGTAAGTTCAGGACAAAGTTTTGATGAATCAAATTGGAGCGAAATAGGAGCGGCCCTTCCACTAAAAGGTGGAGTAGCGGTGAGAAAATACAAAAACTATGACACAGTTGCAACCACTATACCATATGGCACAGAATTTAAAAACACACAGGAAGTTGCTGACTTCCTTTTCGGATACAATGAATATCTAAAAGATCAAGGATTTGTATTTGATAATTTTGTAAAAGAACTAAGTCAGCCTGCAAACTGGGAACTAAGTGTTAAAGAATTTTTATTTTGGACAACACAAAATTGGAGCAACGATGCAGTGATTACTTTATCGCCAGCAGCTGAATCTTTAAAATTCAAAAGAGAAAACACAATTGGAGACGATCTCACAGATACTGATCAATTTTATACAGTTTTACAACAGGATGGTTTACCGATAAGTCCATATAATTTAGCCACCAAAAGGCAAGATGGTGAATTTGTAATAAGTGTAAATCCTACAGAGGACGGAGTATATAATGCAGATATAAGAGCAATACAAAAAGAACATTTAATTTTACTGGATAATGCTTCACAGTTTAGTGATGTCATATTTGATCCTTCCTTGGGAAATAGACAGGATAGAGTAAAACTAGTTGGTTTCAGAACAGCAAATTGGAATGGTGATTTGTATGCTCCTGGTTATATTTTAGATCAAGCAAAAATAAGTGACTGGCAACAATATAAGGATTATAGAATTGGTGAGAATGTTGTGCATCAAGGAAAAAATTACACTGCAATTAGTAATCATACCAGTGGAGAAAATTTTGTAGGGACCAATTGGTCAGTAAAAGATGAATTGCCTAAACAACAAATGTTGCCCAACTGGGACGCAAAAGCTGAAGCATTCCGTGATTTTTATTCTTTAGATTCTGATAACTTTGATGCAGAACAGCAGAGATATGCCCAGCATCTTATAGCATATCAACAGAGAGATTATTTTAACGACCTTGGTCTAGAAGAACTTACACAGTTTAAATTCTATCAAGGAATGTTAAAAGAAAAAGGCACCATATCACCAATACAAAAATTTAAGACACAACCGCAAACCGGGCAAACTGTATCATACAATTTGTTTGAAGATTATGCGTTTAGGGTAGGCGAATTTGGTGGACACAGAACACAACAAGAATTTGCTTTTACAGTTGATGAATCCAAGCACAGGAAAAATAGGTTGGTGTACAATATTCAAGAATCAAACAAAGATGATACTGAAACTGTACTAAACTTGAATGAACGTGCAAATGATCTTTTTATAAAGCCTTATGCATTTAGTGGTGCGCCTTTTATCATGTATGACTATGATAATCATCAAAACACTACACAAGCAATTTTTAAATTTCCAGTTGCTGGATATGTTTTACCTGCTCAGGCCACAAAAACAGTATTCAACGAAAGTGAATTACTTTTAGTTGATGCAACAGATCTAAAAGAAGGAGACACCATATGGATAGCAAATACACTAAGTGGTGATTGGGACATTAGGCGTGTAAATTCATTGAATATAAACTCCAATATTTACAAATCCTTTGATAACACATTGCAAATATCAACCAACACTCCTCACGGATTAAACACTGATGATTATGTTGTGATTACAGATACTAATGATTCTATTGATGGCATATATCAAGTAAAACTTACTGACAGCACAGATGATCTGACCACTTTCAGTGTTGACTACAGCGGTACCTTTGATAGCACAAATGCCATAGGAGTTGTATCTAAACTAAACAGTATAAGAATCAACGACATTGATGATCTTGAAACAATTACTCCTACAAAAGGATTTGCACTGGGGGATTATGTGTATGTGGATAACAATTACACAAAACAATATCCTGACAACGGTTTATGGAAAGTGTATCAAAAATCTGCTAATACAGATTATTCCATTGGAGAACAAACTTTTGCTGATGAAAGAGAGGCAGATGGAGAAATAGCAACGTCAGTTGCAGTCGACACTGACAATCTATATTTGGCGGTTGGTGCGCCAGGGGCAAACAAAGTATTTGCATATCTAAGAAATACCACGGATGAAAATTTCACACTTAGAAATGAAATTGCATTAGACATTGGCAACTCAGCAGGAGGAGACAGGTTTGGTGAAAGTTTAACCATTACCAAAGATGGCTCCAGAATATTTGCTGGATCGCCTAGTACTGGAGACATTGTAAAATTAACTTTGACTGCAACAGCAAGAGTATACACTCGTGGCACAACTGTTATAGGTTCGGAAACTGGAGCCACTGGCACCATTATAGATGTTGATTGGGATACTGATGTAATTTGGGTAAAAAACACAGGCAACACAGACTTTATTGCAGAGCCATTAGATATAGGTGATTCATCATCGACTATAACTGTTACAAAAGTTCAAGGCTCAGACAACCTTTCAACTGGCGCTGTGCATTGGATCAATAGAGATGCTAGATCAAGTTATGGCATCAACCAGTCAATTGTTCCACCAGAAGTTGAAGCTGGCGGCGAGTTTGGAAAATCAGTTAGTGTGTCTGGAGATGGCACATATTTGGCTGTAGGCGCACCAGGATCACCTGATGATTCAGTTACAAACGATCGTGGCGCAGTGTTTATATTCAAGTACGCTAAAGATGGATCTTCAGCAAGATATGATCTTCACCAAACATTGATATCAGATGCAACAAGTCAAATCGATTCAAGATTTGGAGCCAATGTACAATTTGCGGAAGATGGCAATACTTTGGTGATATCTGCTCCTGATTATGATAATGACAGCACAACAGCCAATGCTGGCACAGTGTATGTGTACAGACTTAAAAATGATACATTTTATGAACATGAAAAAATTACCCCAAATTTAATAGATGATGTGCGTTTTGGCACAGGACTTGCAATAAGTGAAAATGGCACAGACTTGATGATAGGTGCGCCAAGATATACAGGCACACTTGGAGACCAAGGTGCAGTTTACCATTACATTGCAAAAAGTTCAACTCATGTTGCAGATGGAAGCACCACTGAATTTACTGCAGGATTCGATATTGATCATTCCTATCATGTGGGTGTGTTTGTTGACAACACAGATTATCATTTAGTAAATGGTGACAGTAGCACAACCCCTAATTTTACTACAGATGGCACCAGCAACATAATAACTTTTGGTGTGGCTCCTGCATCAGGATCTAGTATTACAATACAACAGTATGTCATACAAGACACTATTACTTCAGTCAAGCCAGAGACAAATGCACATTTCGGAAACAATTTAGCAATTAGAAACAATGCATTATTAATTCAAAGTAAGCTGGGTGATGCACAATTGATAACAACATTTGATAGCTTATCGGCAGATGGGTCCACTGTGTTAGTTGAAACAACTTTTGATAAAAACACAACAAAATTTGTAGCGCCACAGAGTGACAGTGGACAAGTTTTTGTTTACAACAAACTAGATACTGAATTCAAGTATGTACAAAACTTACCAACTAGTGTCACATTACAGGAAAATGCAAACTATGGTGGTGCACTAGCATTATCGCAACTCACAGCTTACATTGGCGCTCCGAAATTAAACACAACTTTAACAAACAGTGGAAGATTATTCCTATTTGAAAAACCAACTTCAGACCTAGGATGGAAAACAGCATACACGCAACCAGATGTTGTTAGAATAAAAAATGTTAACAATAGTTTCTTGTATAATAAAGATACAGGGCAAACAATTAGTAATATTGAGTTAATTGATCCTGCAAAAGGCAAATTATTTGGAGAAATACAAAAAAACCTAAATTATGTCACTGCTTTCGATCCAGCAAATTATTACTCTTGGGACGATGATCATAATGACGAATTTTGGTTAGATATATCACAGTTTAAATATTTTTGGTATGAACAAGGATCATTAGATGAAAAACTAAGTAACTGGGGCAAGTTACATCCAAGCAGTATAGTTGAAGCAAACGTATGGATTGAAAGTGACATTACACCTACGCAGTATAATGCTTTATCTGGCACAAACGAAGGTGAAAGCCAAAACATATCAGGAACAGCAAGAACAAACTTTGTAACAAAACGTGTATTTGATGGCAATCGATCAACATTTGTAAACAAATATTATTATTGGGTTGCTAATAGAACAACAGTGGACGGCAGTAACACAGTGTCTGGATTGGAAATTGCCAATGCCATACAAAATCCATCTTTGTTTACAAATAATTTTGGCGCTGTAATTGGTGATAGGGCAGTGTTATTAAATTTGGATAGAACGCAACTTGAACAAGACAGGATAGCATTTAGGTTTGAAAACACCACAGTCAACGAACAATTAGAAAAACACACCGAACATGTGTTAATTTCAAAAGATGACACCAACTCGGAAATCCCCAAACAGCTCAGTGATAAATTTTTTGATAGCTTGATAGGTTTTGACTATAACGGTAGATCCGTGCCTGATGTCAGTCAACCTGAAGGACTGAGATATGGTTCACTTAATAGGCCAAGACAGAGTTGGTATAAAGATAGAGTGGGAGCTTTGAAAATTATTGTTCAATTTGTTAATGACGAATTATCCAAAAAACCATTTGCTACAACAAAGGATCTAACAAAGTTTTTAGAAAAAACTCCATTGCCTAGTTTGACTTTGGGAGAATACGACAGAGCAGTAGACACTGATACGGATCTTACATATGTAAACACTACAGAATTTGATGCTGGCTATAAAATATTAGTGTTGGCTGATACAAATGTTGCTGGAGGATGGTCCGTCAATGAATGGAGTGGCACAGAATTTTCACGCACATCACAACAAACATACGATACCACTGATTACTGGGACTACAGTGATTGGTATGCAGATGGTTACAGTGCTGACACCGTAGCAAATCACGTGTTAGATAATGAACGCACAAGGTTGAATGGCACCTATAATGTAGGTGAAATTGTAAAAGTTAAAGCATCGTATGATGGCGAATTTAGAATATACATAAAAACATCTTCCAATTGGGACGTAATAGGAATAGAGGATGGAACAATAAAATTATCCACAAAATTGTATGATTATGTTAACAATCAAGTTGGTTTCGGCGCTGATGCATATGGCACCTCCTTGTATGACGCAGAGGCTGTAACAGAACTAAGAAACATACTTGAAGGAATCAAAGCACTTGCAACTGATGAAGATGCACTGTTGTTTAACAAATTATTTTTCTTAGGAGTCCGTATTGCACAGCAAGAGCAGAAAGACATAGATTGGGTATTCAAAACCTCGTTTGTTAAATTAATAAATACATATTCAAATCTTGAACAACTTCGTGAATTTCAAATTGATTCTTCCGATGCAGTGCAAAAATTTTTAGATGAAGTGTTGCCTTTCAAAACAAATGTAAGAGAAGATGTAACTGTATACAATAATGAAGATATTTTTGAGGGAGACATTACTGACTTTGACAATAAAACATATTTTGATAAAACAATCAATGAATACATAACTCCAACACTCAGACAAGATGACAGCACTTTTCCAGATGTTTATGACAGCAATCCATGGAAACAATATGCGGAAAACTTTAAGTTCAGCATTGGATCGATTGTAGTTGATAACACTGGCAGTGGATATACTACTACTCCACGTGTGTTAATTACAGGAGGCGGCGGCTCTGGAGCAACTGCGACAGCAGTCATAGGTGATGGCAAAGTTACAAGCATCACATTAACTAATGCTGGTTCAGGATATTTCACCACTCCAACAGTAACACTGGAAGGTGGCGGTGGGTCGGCAGTTACTACAACAGCACTTGCACATGCCGAACTTAAAAACAACAAAGTAAGATCGATTGACAGCATGATAAAATTTGATAGGGTCAATAGCCTGAAAGAAATATCAAATAGCACCATAGCAGATTGGACAGCGTTTACATCATATAGTGCTGGTGCAAATATTAGGCATCTCAATGAAATATACAATGTGGTTAGTGATTTTACAAGTGGACAAACATTTGAAAATAATGTTGTTTTAAATGATTCTTCATCAGTAACAAGCAGTGCGCCTATCAAGAGATGGACTGCCACTGATAGGATCTACAGTTACTATTCTCCTACAGCTGGCATGACAGGTCTTATCGGTGATGGATCAACCACTTTAAATGCATATAGTCAATTAATGACTGGCATTGAATATCCTGGAGTAAAAATATCAGGACTTTCATTTGCATCTTCAACTGGATTTGATCTTACTGGATATGACTTGGTAGAATACGATACAAACGTTATTGTTACTGAGGATAGTGATCCAGAAAATTTAGATCAAATATTAGACTCAAAAACTTTCACCACTGAATTAGGAAGACGTGCAGAAGACATAAATGTGTCAGGCGATGCATTCATTTCAGAATATTCTGCTCACGCTCCTGAGGAAGTCCTGCCAGGTGGTTCATTTGACACAATGGATCTCAAAGTTTTTGCAAAACAAACTGATGGTGCATCTGATATCAGTAGGAAAAATTTTTATGGAGATGGATCCACAACTGTGTTTACAACTCCTGAGCTAGGATCTGTAGATGGATTAAGAGTGTTTAAAAACAACGTGTTCCAAAGAAGAGACACAGAATACAGTTTGGATTATGCAAATAGGAAAATAACGTTTACCACTGCTCCATCTATAAATGACATAGTGTCTATCACTGCAATCAGAGTTGCAACCGACAACTTGCTAGGCAGTTTTGAATTTATAGCACAGGATTCTGCAAACACATTCGCCACTGGGATAAACTTTGACATTGTCACACAAAGTTATGTACTAGTGAATGGTGTAAGGCAAACTGTAAGTTTGCAATTAAACAGTGATGCAGTCACTACTGATGTCAAATTTACAACAGCACCATCAATAGGTGATCAAGTGCAGGTGTACCTTTTTGATCTTCCAGCTGGTACCAAAGCGTTTAGTGAAGTAATATCCACAACATACAGTGGTATACAAACTGACTCCACAGAATTCCAAATACAAATTGATCCTATAGCATCCGTTACTGGGCCATATCACCAAAAAGTAATTGTTGAAGGAGTTAGTGGATCAGATGGCAGCAATCGATACAGACTACAACCGCCACAGGTGGCTTATTATGAAGGAGATGGTTCCACAACCGATTTCCTAGTGCCAGATGAACCTCAACCAGGAACATCTGCAGATATCACAAACACTGAAGTGTGGAAAAATGGCATAGCACTAACTGGTGCTACACAATTTTTTATGAGTACTACATTAGGTGGCAAAAGAACTGTTACAATTACAAATGCTCCAGCTGACGGAGATGTAATTGCTGTGGTGTTCAAGTTCGGACACGACTATGAATTGGATGGATCCGGCAAACTAATTTTACAGTCTGGATGGAACGGTGTTGACTCAACAATAGATGCAGAAAGTATAGTTGTAACAACATTCTCAAATCATGACACACAAAAACTTCGCACTGAAGTGTTTAAAGGATCGGATGGATCACTTAACATACAAATCCAAGACAGAGGCACCTTAGGAGTTACTTTAAATATTTTTGAAGAGGACTTTGGTGATGTGTCTGCCACTGGTGATTCTGTGACCGGCACAGCACAAGACAGAGGTACAATTATAGACAGTGATGTTATTGAATCTAATCTAGGCCTGATCACAGAGAATACATTTTCCACATCAGTTGTTGACAACGTCACTGCATCCAGAGACCTGGGGGACCTTGGCGTCTTGACAACAGCTTCAGAAGATTTTGGTTCTGTGTTGACAACTGTTTTAGTCCCTAACATTGTGGCTAAAAGATATAGGCTGAGTCAAACTCCATTGCATTCAAGTTATGTTTTTGTAGCTGTTAACAAAATAAATTTAACAGCAAACCACGATTATAGACTTGAAGACGATGAAGTGGTAATACCACTAAGAAACTTAACAGACAGTGATGTAATATTAATTACATATGTGGGTGGAGCTGTAAGTAAACCTGCTATAGCATACAGGATATTCAAAGATATAATCAATAGATATCACTATAAACGTATAAGTGTGGCACATTCTACATTTTTAACTGCAGGTGTTCCAATAGATGCAACAGAAATAAATGTATCAGACGCATCTAAACTAGGAGACCCACAACTCTCAACAAACACTCCAGGAATAATATTCATAGGAACAGAGCGTATTGCATATTTTGACAAAGATGGCAACACATTGAAAAGATTGTTTAGAGGTACACTGGGAACTGGTGTGCAGGCACACAGCAAAAATGCAAAGGTTGTAGATGCAAGTGCTGTTCAAAACATGCCATACACAGACACAGAAAGCACCACAAGTTTCACAAGTGACGGAAGCACAGTATCATTTGCTCTTTCATATCTTCCTATCAGCAAAAATGAACTTACTGTATTGATAGGAGGCGAAGTTACAAATTTGTACAGCATCGGCTCTGATTCGACCACTGCAATTATTTTAGATACAGCACCAGCGTCAGGAGTTTTAATACGTGTGGTAAGGAAAACAGGTTCTGTGTGGTACAACCAAGGTTCTTCAAGTGCCGCAGATGGACTTGGCCTACAACAGTCTCAAAATGTTAATATAGCATTCCTGCAAGATAAGCCTGCAGATCTAAGTTTGATTTAAATTTTTATTAAAATTTTTCTTGGATGTGTTTCAGCATCATCTACTAATGCTCTACCTATCACACACAATGGATTTGGATTGCTTGATGCAACTGCATGACCTGATGTGGATGATGTCACTAATGCATCACCTTTGTTTACTGATCCAACAACTTTGCATTGCACTTTACCTTTTAGTGCCACTGCAGGTCCGTCCTCATCGTGGTTCATTAGGTACGCCCATTGTTCACTGATGACTCCTGCAACTTTGGTATCATTTTCTTGATTGGATTCTGTAATCTCATGCGTGCCACCAATGA